>ERZ1023881.19-NODE-19-length-98815-cov-51.582280_pt1 | contig 98815 bp, 81 predicted proteins | sample MGYA00380393_ERZ1023881 | MGnify/ENA primary metagenome ERZ1023881 (study PRJEB33179, sample SAMN07449004) | human gut metagenome | biome: Human-gut; feature: Human associated habitat; material: Faeces | host: Homo sapiens | place: India: Bhopal | collected... | reverse complement strand
GGGCGGATTCGTGGAATGTAAGAAAAACGAAGTAAGCCTTTGCGTAGAAGTATAATTTAGTTAATAGTTGACAGTTAATATTTGGCAGCTATATTGATAAAATAGAACAATGGAAAAAGACGAAAAGTTGCGCTTGCAGACTATCAGACAGGCGAGTATCAGGTATAAGCAGATTTCTTTGTGGCTTACAGCAGCAGTGGCTCTTGCCGTGCTCTTTGCCTGCAGATTATCTGCTCAATGCGATGATATGATAGCCCAGGTTGTTAACCCGCTGGTAGTGAGTGCGATATTCTCACTCGTTGCAAGTACTGCTTATGGTGAAGCATGGAAAGCTGTTGCAAAGTCATCGCCAGCCAATCTCGCCAAGTTCTACATGGCGGCGTTGGTCATCAAGATGATAGCCGGTACATTGGTATTCCTCATCTATGTGCTGGTATGCGACAAGCAGAACATTCTGGGCTTTACCGTCATCTTCGCCCTGTTCTATGTCATGCTTCTCGTGTTCGACTGCATCTACTTCGCTCGGGTAGAGAAAAAGAGCCGCCTCTCTTAATGCGGCTCGAGACAAATAATTAATAAACAAAGTAAGAATTAAAGAATATGAAACATCTCAAGCAATTCCTCTTGATGGCGATGCTGCTCTTCACGCTGGCACCTCTGCAGGTATCGGCCAAGGAAAACATCGACGTGAAAGAGATATTGTGGGGTCATATCAAGGATTCTTATGAATGGCATATCACAAAGGTGGGAGACCATCCCGTAGTGATTCATCTGCCTATCATCGTGAATACCACCACAGGCTGGCACGTGTTCTGCAGCAGCGAATTCTCGGAAGAGAAGGATGCCAATGGAGACCGTCCAGGACCTTTCAACCTGGTGATCAAGAACGCTGATGCGCAGGCGAATCCCAACAAGATAGTAGAGAAGGTGGGAGGCCAGGAGGTTCGTCCGCTTGACATCTCCATCACGAAGACCGTTTGCGTGCTCTTCATCGATGCTATCATCCTGTTGCTCTGTGTCCTGATACCAGCCCGCTGGTGCAGGAAGCACAAGGTGGATGATCCTGCACCAAAGGGATTTGTGGGACTGATGCACATGTTCATCATGTCGGTATATACCGATGTAATTGAGGCCACTCTGGGTAAGGAAGCCCCAAAGTACGCACCATGGTTGCTTACTTGCTTCTTCTTTATCTTCGTGGCGAACATCATGGGTATCGTACCATTCCCTCCAGGTGGTGGTAACCTGACGGGTAATATCGCCTGCACCGTATTCTTCGGTGTAACGACATTCCTGATCACCAACTTCACCGGTACCAAGGAATACTGGAAGGATATCTTCTGGCCGGAGGTACCAACGTGGTTGAAGGTGCCTGTTCCACTGATGCCATTCATCGAGCTCTTCGGAATCTTTACGAAACCGCTGGCTCTGATTATCCGACTCTTCGCCAACATGATGGCGGGTCACGCCATCGCACTTTCGTTTGCGGCTATCATTTTCATCATGTTCAACATCAGTGAGAATGCTATCGCCAACTATGTGGCAGGTACGGGTATGACAATAGTAAGTGTTGCGATGAGCGCCTTTATGATGCTCCTTGAAGTATTGGTAAGCTACATTCAGGCATTGGTATTCACCATGCTGAGTGCAGTATTCATCTCGCTGGCTCATGTAAAGTCTCATGAGGCTGAGCCAGAGGTAGTGAAGTAGTTTATAGATTATAGATTACGGATCTAATTTCATTCAGATAATAAACAAAGAAAATATAAACAACTTAAATTATTAAGATTATGTTATCACTTTTATTAGCAGCAGAGATTGCAAAGTTGGGTGCCGCAGTAGGTGCAGGTTTGGCCGCTATTGGCGCAGGTATTGGTATCGGTCGCATTGGTGGCCAGGCTATGGACGCTATGGCTCGTCAGCCAGAGAAGATGGGCGACCTCCGTTCTTCTATGATTATTGCAGCTGCGTTGGTTGAGGGTGTTGCGTTCTTCGCTGTCATCATCGCCATCCTGGCAATCGTTATGTAATCATCTCATCTGTCACTATCATCTGCCCCGATAAAAGGAAGTCTCAGGCATCAGCCTGATGTCTTTCCGGGGCATGATAGAGATGATTCTAGAGTTAGTTAAAATAAAACGTTTAAGTAAAACTTTAACCAGTATATATGGATTTATTGATTCCTGATAGCGGTTTGCTTTTTTGGATGACACTGGTCTTCATCATCGTCTTCATTATCCTCTGGAAGGCTGGATTTCCAGCCATCATCAAGATGGTGACCGACCGTAAGGCCTACATCGACGAGAGCTTGCGTAAAGCTCACGAAGCCAACGAGAAGCTTGCCAATATCCAAAAAGAAGGTGAATCCATCTTGCAGGAAGCTCGCGAGAAGCAGGCTGCCATCCTCAAGGAGGCTGCCGATACACGCGATGCCATCGTAGAGAAAGCACAGGACAAGGCTCGCGAAGAGGGCGCTCGTCTGCTCTCTGATGCCAAGGCACAGATTGAGACAGAAAAGCAGAACGCCATCCGCGAAATCCGTGGACAGGTTGCCGAGCTCTCTGTACAGATTGCAGAAAAAGTGCTCAAGGCTAAGCTCTCTGACGACAAGGCACAGATGGATATGATAAATCGACTGCTGGACGAGGTTTCTTCTGACAACAAACAGTAAAGCTTATGGATATCGGTGTAATATCGGTGCGTTATGCCCGTGCCCTCATCAAGGCAGCACTCGGCATGAAGCTCGAAGATCAGGTGTACCAGGAGATGCAGACGCTCTACACGAGCTACATCGACGTGCCTGAACTGAGATTTACGATAGACAACCCTATGCTTTCCAAGGACAAGAAGCAGGCGCTTCTCACCACAGCCCTGGGTAAGAACCCATCGGATCTGAGCAAGAAGTTCATCGCACTCGTCCTGAAGGAGGATAGGGAGAGCACCCTGCAATTCATGGCTGCTTCGTATATCACTCTTTACAGGAAACAGAAGAACATCATCCGCGGTAAGCTGATCACCGCCACTGCCGTTGACGCCTCTACTGAGGATAAGATGCGCAAGATGGTGGAGCAGAGAACGAAAGGTACTGTGGAGTTCAAGACCGAGGTGAACCCTGAACTGATTGGCGGTTTCATCCTTGAGTATGATACTTACAGAATGGATGCGAGCGTAAAGACTAAGCTCAACAACATTCTGACACAGCTCAAAAAGTAAAATTAATTAAAGTAAATAACAAAATGTCAGATAAAATTAAACCAAGTGAGGTGTCTGAGGTTCTTCAGCAGCAGCTCCAGGAGGTTAATGGCTCTCAGCAGTTTGACGAGGTGGGTACCGTGCTTACCGTCAGCGATGGCGTGGCTCGTATCTATGGTCTGCGTAATGCCGAGGCTAATGAACTTCTTGAGTTTGAGAATGGAACCATGGCTATCGTCATGAACTTGGAGGAAGACAATGTAGGTTGTGTCCTCTTAGGTCCTACAGCTGGCATCAAGGAGGGACAGAGCGTGAAGCGTACACACCGTATTGCTTCTATCCGCGTAAACGACAACTTCCTCGGACGTGTCGTAAACCCTCTGGGTCAGGCTATTGATGGTCTGGGTGACATCGACCTCACCGATTCTTTCGAGATGCCTTTGGATCGTAAGGCACCTGGTGTAATCTATCGTCAGCCAGTAAAGGAACCTCTTCAGACTGGTTTGAAGGCGGTAGACTCTATGATTCCTATCGGTCGTGGACAGCGTGAGTTGATCATCGGTGACCGTCAGACCGGTAAGACTGCCATCGCAGTGGATACCATCATCAACCAGAAGAGTTTCTATGAGGCTGGCAAGCCAGTATATTGTATCTATGTAGCTATCGGTCAGAAAGCATCTACCGTTGCAGCATTGGTACAGAACCTCAAAGAGCATGGCGCCCTGCCATATACCATCATCGTAAGTGCTACCGCTGCCGATCCTGCAGCCATGCAGTATTACGCACCATTCGCCGGTGCGGCTATCGGTGAGTACTTCCGCGACCGCGGTTACTCAGCCCTCGTAGTATATGATGACTTGAGTAAGCAGGCTGTGGCTTACCGTGAGGTATCATTGATCCTCCGCCGTCCATCTGGACGTGAGGCTTATCCTGGTGATGTGTTCTATCTCCACTCTCGTCTGTTGGAGCGTGCCGCTCGTATCAACGACCAGCAGGAGGTAGCCGAGCAGATGAACGACCTTCCTGAGTGCCTGAAGGGCAAGGTGAAGGGTGGTGGCTCTTTGACAGCCCTCCCAATCATCGAGACCCAGGCAGGTGACGTTTCTGCCTACATCCCAACCAACGTGATTTCCATCACCGATGGTCAGATCTTCCTGGAGACCGACCTCTTCAACCAGGGCTTCCGCCCAGCTATCAACGTAGGTATCTCTGTATCTCGTGTAGGTGGTTCTGCCCAGATCAAGAGTATGAAGAAGGTGGCTGGTACACTGAAGATTGATATGGCTCAGTATCGTGAGCTGGAGGCCTTCTCTAAGTTCTCTAGTGATATGGATGCCGTAACAGCGATGACTCTGGACCGTGGCCGTAAGAACGACCAGTTGCTGGTTCAGCCTCAGTACCGCCCAATGCCGGTAGGCGAGCAGGTAGCTATTCTCTACTGTGGTGTTCACGGATTGATGCACGACGTGCCAATGGATAAGGTTCGCGATTGTCAGGATCTGTTCCTCGATGCAATGCGCAGCCAGCACGCTGATGTGATTGAGACTTTGGGCGATGGTAAACTCACCGACGATGCCATTAAGGCAGTCGAGGAGACCATGGCTAATGTTGCAGGACAATATAAAGCGTAATAGCCTATGCCGTCATTAAAAGAGATTAAAACTCGCATAGCCAGCGTTAACAGTACCCGTAAGATTACGAGTGCGATGAAGATGGTGGCTTCCAGTAAGTTGCATCATGCTCAGGTAGCTATCCAGAATATGCTGCCTTATGGAAATATGCTGGAACATATCCTCAAGAGTTTCCTGGTAAGTACTCCGAATGTCGACCATCCGTTGCAGTTGGAGCACAAGGAAACCAAGCGTGTAGCTCTTGTGGTATACAGTTCTAACAGCAGCTTGTGTGGTGGATTCAATTCCAACGTTATCAAGATGATGATGCATGCGGTGGACGAGTATAAGGCTCAAGGCATTGACGACATCACGGTATATCCTATCGGACGAAAAGTGGCAGAGAAGGTACAGAAACTGGGTTTGAAGATTGGCGGTAACTTTAATGATCTTGCCGATCATCCTCATGCCAGCGCCTGTGCAGATATTGCCCATTCACTTGCCAAGCAGTATGCTGCTGGTGAGCTCGATAAGGTGGAGATGATTTATCATCACTTTAAGAGTGCCGGTTCACAGATTCTGACCCGCAAGACTTTCTTGCCTATTGACCTCAGCACTGAGGCGATAGGAGTGGACAACGATCGTGACCTTACCTCTAATGTGGCTACGGCAAAGGCTCAGGAATATCTGCGCCAAAAGCAGGCTGAAGCTGACGGACGCCAGAGTTCTGAGGCAAAACCTCTGAATGATGACTTCATTGTAGAGCCAGACTTGGAGACTGTCTTGGGAGTCTTGATTCCTAAGCAGCTTCGTCTGATGATTTATACAGCGTTGCTGGATAGCCAGGCGAGTGAGCATGCTGCCAGAATGGTGGCCATGCAGACCGCTACGGATAATGCCGATGAACTCTTGCGCGAACTCAACTTGCAGTACAACAAGAGTCGTCAACAGGCCATTACCAATGAATTGCTTGATATTGTGGGAGGTAGCGTAAACAACTAAGTTGCGCATCTCTTCAATCTATAAAATTAAATCGGGATGTTTGTAGTTCTGAACTTGCAGACATCCCGATTTTTTTATCTCCCTTAGTTACGAATGCTATCTCCCTTAGTTACGAATGCTATCTCCCTTAGTTACGAATACAATCTCCCTTAGTTACGGGTATTATCTCCCTTAGTTATGAAATTATCTCCGAAGGTTACGAAATTATCTCCGAAGGTTATGAAAATATCTTTCGGAGATATTCTCCTGTTATAGTCCTGTATATTTCCTGATAGCCTTGATGAAGGTATCGCCATATTTATTGAGCTTGAATTCTCCGATACCACTGATCAGGCTCATGGCATTCTTGGTGGTAGGTTTCATTCTTGCGAGTTCATGAAGGCTCTTGTCGCTGAGTACGATATATGGAGGATAACCCTGTTCGTCGGCAAGGTTCTTGCGTATCTTTCTGAGGTGTTCAAAGAGCCCTTTGTCTTCTACGCCTTTCGAGTCTTCCTGGAAGATGACACGTTCGGCATGCACCTCAGGAATGAGATTTCCCGGCTGGGCGATGGCGCCCTTCCTGTTGCGTACCGTTTTCTTTGGGCGCGTGGCTTTATCATCTTCTTCGATATAAGCCAGCGAAACATGATGTTCTCCCTTCAGTACCTTCCAGCCTAAATCGGTAACCTTCATGTAGTTGTGGTTGTTGTAGGCAATCTCGAAAAATCCCATCTGTAGCATCTGCAGCAGATAAGCATTCCAGTCCTTAGATGTTGTATCCCTGCCCACACCGAAGGTTTTCATCTCGTTGTATTTGTTTTTCACAACTGCAGAAGAATGCATGCCTCTCAGAATCTCGATGCAGGTACCTACTGCAATATGCTCACCCGAACGGACCACGGCACTCAGGGCTTTCTGGGCTCTGATGGTGCCGTCGAAGGTGCGTGGAGGATTCTTGCAAACATCACAGTTGCCGCAGTTGCAGGATGATGTCTCGCCAAAATAGTTCAGCAGAATGCGTCGTCGGCATACTCTCGATTCGGCATATTCCTCCATGCGACGCAGTTTTTCCATGTTCACATCACGCTGTCCGCTTTCTTCACAGAAAGAACGGAGGGTGATGATGTCGGCCATCGAATAGAACAGTACGGTATCTGATGGTGCTCCATCTCTTCCGGCTCTACCTATTTCCTGATAGAAACTCTCTATGCTTTTAGGCATATTATAGTGGATTACCCAGCGCACATTACTCTTGTCGATGCCCATTCCGAAAGCGATGGTAGCACATACCACCTGAATCTGGTCCATCTTGAACCGCTCCTGTACTGATGCTCTGGTCTGGGCAGTCATTCCGGCGTGATAGGCTGCGGCATTGATACCCAGATCGATAAGTTCCTGAGCTACCATTTCGGTGTTCTTGCGGGAGAGACAGTAGATGATGCCCGCTTCTTCCGGATGATTACTGATGAAGCGGGTGATGTATTGGAGCTTTGCCTTTTTGGTGCTCTCCTGTCTTACGGTGAGGGAGAGGTTGGGGCGGTCGAAACTGCTTACGAACGTCTGCCCATTGAGATGAAGCTGGCGTATGATATCTTCGCGCGTTATCTTGTCGGCTGTGGCTGTGAGCGCCATCACCGGGACATTGCGGAAATTCTCGTGCAGCATACCGAGTTGCGAATACTCCGGACGGAAATCGTGTCCCCACTGGCTGATGCAGTGGGCCTCGTCAACGGCAAAGAGCGAAATCTTGATGTTGCTGAATAAATAAGGTATCTCGCTGATGAGTTTTTCGGGCGAAACATAAAGGAGTTTCAGTTCTCCCTTCTCGCATCGGCGGCGGATGATGAGTTCATCGGTCGTGTCGTTTCCGCTGTTCAGTGCTTCTGCCGGGATACCGTTTGCCTTGAGCGCCTCCACCTGGTCGTGCATCAGACTGATGAGCGGTGAAATGACCACAGCGGTACCTTCCATTGCTAATGCGGGAACCTGGTAGCACAGACTCTTTCCGCCACCTGTCGGCATGAGAACCAGACAGTCGTGTCCCTGCATTACCTCTTTGATAATCGCTTCCTGGTTGGGGCGGAAGGAATCGTATCCAAAATAGCTTTTTAATATCTCGTTTATCTGCATGATTGCCGTTTTATGTTTTCTGCCTTTACCGGCATGTTTTTGTTTTGATTTTCATGCAAAGGTAATGAATAATCTGCATAAATAAAAGTTTTCTCCAAGAAAAAGTGCATATTTCAAGTAAAAAACTTTGCAAAGAGCGAAAAACAGGAGGAAAAGTTTGGTATGTGGAAAAAATGTATTACTTTTGCATGGTAAATACAGATAAAAATGGCAAAATGTAATGTAAACACTCAAGAGCGATTTGCCGATATCCAGATGCTCCGTTATGAGCTGAAGGGTTTCGAAAACCTGTCGCTCACACAGAAAATTTATATTTATTGCTTGTCGAAGGCAACCCTCTTGGGACGTGATATCACCTTCGACCAGCAGGGCAAATACAACCTGCGCATCCGTAAAACCCTGGAGGCTGTATACCTTCATTACGAGGGTAATCGCGAAAGCGAAGATTTCAAGGCTTTCGAAGTTTATCTGAAGCGTGTCTGGTTTGCCAGCGGCATCCATCATCACTATGGATGTGAAAAGTTTGTGCCAGGATTTTCAGAGGAATCTTTCTATGAGATGGTTGAGGCTGTAGCCGATGAATACCTGCCTCTTTCCAAGGGTCAGAGCAAGGAAGACCTGTTGGGCATTCTGGTGCCTGTCATCTTCAATCCGGAAGTTATGCCTAAGCGCGTGAATCAGACGGATGGCGAAGATTTGGTGCAGACTTCTGCCTGCAATTTCTATGAGAATGTTTCTCAGGCAGAAGTAGAACGTTTCTATGCCAGGATGAAGGAAGAGGGCAACGAACAGGCACCTTCGTATGGACTGAACTCTAAACTGACCAAGCGTAATGGCGAACTGGTGGAGCTGAAATGGACAGAAGACGGACTCTATGGCGCAGCTATCAAGGAGATTGTTTCCTGGTTGCTCCGTGCTCAGAAATATGCAGAAAATGAGGAGCAGAAACATCTCATCGATCTTCTGGTGAAGTATTACCGTACAGGCGATCTGAAGGATTTCGACCGTTACAGCATTGCCTGGGTGCAGCAGCACGAGGGAATGATTGATTTTATCAACGGATTTATCGAAGTGTATGGTGATCCGCTCGGACTGAAAGGTACTTGGGAAGGCATCGTAGAATATAAGGATCTTGAAGCAACGAAGCGCACCCAGACCATCAGTCAGAATGCTCAGTGGTTTGAGGACCATTCACCTGTAGACCCACGTTTCCGCAAGCCGGAGGTGAAGGGTGTTACAGCCAATGTCATCTGTGCGGCGATGTTGGGTGGCGAGGAATATCCAGCTTCTGCCATCGGCATCAATCTTCCGAATGCCAACTGGATCCGTCAGGAATATGGTTCTAAGAGTGTGACCATCGGTAACCTGACCGAGGCATATAACAAGGCAGCTCAAGGCAATGGTTTCCGCGATGAATTCGTTATCGACGAGGATACCATCAGTCTGATGAATCAGTACGAGGATATTACAGATGATCTGCATACCGACCTGCATGAGTGTCTGGGACATGGTAGCGGACAGCTTTTGCCTGGTACCGACCCTGATGCACTGAAGGCGTATGGCAGTACGATAGAAGAGGCGAGAGCCGATCTTTTCGGACTCTATTATGTAGCCGACCATAAATTGGTAGAACTGGGTCTGACTCCGAATGATGAGGCATACAAGGCTCAGTATTACGGTTATCTGATGAACGGTCTGCTCACCCAGACCATCCGCATCAAGGAAGGCGACAAGATAGAGGAAGCCCACATGCGCAACCGTGCGCTGATAGCCTGGTGGGTGATGGAACATGCCGAGGGTGCTGTGGAACTGGTGAAGATGGATATGAACTATGCTTCTGCCGAGGATGCTTTGAAGGACAGCGAGGGCAATATCATTACGACGAAGACTTATGTGAAGATTAATGATTATGCCAAACTACGCCATCTCTTCGGTGAGTTGCTTGCTGAAATTCAGCGCATCAAGAGCGAGGGCGATTTCGAGGCTGCCCGCCTGTTGGTAGAGAAGTATGCCGTGAATATTGATCCGGAATTGCATCGCGAGATACTGGCAAGATACAAGAAACTGAATCTCGCTCCATACAAGGGATTCATCAATCCGAAGATGACGCTGGAGATGGATGAAGAAGGCGAAATTACAGACGTAGTATTGGATTACGAGGAGAGCTATGTCGACCAGATGTTGCGCTACTCTGATGAATACGGAACGCTTTAGAAAGTTAATAGTTAAGAGTTGATAGTTTATAGGGCATTCTTGCTATACGGCAACCCTGCTATACGGCGAAGCCGCTATAAACTGTTAACTATAAACTTTACAAAAAACGATGATGGATAATAAGAACGAGGAATTTCCGATAGTAGATGAAATGGGTAACATCCTGGGCGCTGTTACCCGCGGTCATGCCCATGACGGAAGCAAGATATTGCATCCGGTTGTTCATCTGCATGTATTCAACAGCCGGGGTGATCTGTATCTGCAGCATCGTCCAGTCTGGAAGGATATCCAGCCGGATAAATGGGATACAGCCTGCGGCGGTCATGTTGATTTAGGCGAAAGTGTGAGTTAGGCATTGCATCGCGAGGTAAGGGAAGAATTGGGTATCACCGATTTTGAACCGGAATCTCTAGGGCATTATGTCTTTGAGAGTCAGCGGGAAAAGGAACTGGTTTATGTACATCGCTGTGTATATGATGGCGAGGTGAAACCGAGCCAGGAAGAATTGGCCGGTGGCAGATTCTGGACCAAGGATGAAATCAGCGAAAACATCGGCAAGGGTGTTTTCACTCCGAACTTCGAAAACGAATACCAGAAGTATTTCATGTAATGACGAAAATAGCCATAAAAATACGTCCCGACGTAGCATTTGCTGCATCGGGACGTATTTTTTTGTATGTCGGGACGCAGCAAATGCTACGTCGGGACGTATTTTCAGCAGGGTCGTGGTCTGTTTCTGACTGCATCTGCAGAAGCGTTAAATCTCGTAGATACCCTTGAGTGCGCCTCTTGCAATTTTCTCGAAATCTTCACCGAAGTCGCAGAAACGGAGAACCGCATTAGAGGCAGCATGTTTTATTCCCATGTTGTCACCCTGCAATGCTGCGGCAGCCTGATCCAGGAATTCGTTGATGCCACGCTCGTTAGGTTCTTTCCCATTGGCAAAGAGACGGGCAAGGAGCTGGAAACCGGCAATCTCATAGAGCGGCTTATCACTTGCTATCCACTGGTAGGCGATGACAGGCGCATAATCTACGTGCTGCAAAAGGTTGAAGGCAAGCATCTCTGCCATCTCCTGACTCTGTACCTGTTCCATCCATAAATCTGTGATTTCCGGAAGCATCTTATCGGCAGGCATGATGAGTGTAGCCAGAATCTTGCACTCCCGGATATCTTCCTTCCACAATTCGATGGCGAGGTCATAGTCTTTACCATATTCCTCAGCCATCTTTTTCAGTTCATAGAATGGTACGCCCCAATTCAGTTTATATCCCAGTCCCTTATCGCGCATAGATTGCGATCCCGGACCGTTCATCAGCAAGCGGAAGCTTCGCTTGATAGTCATCAGTTTCTGATGTGTTTCTTCGTTCATTATATTTAGAGTAAACTATTAACTAAATTAAAGTTTCATTATTTTACAGAACATTCCTTCGAACTGTTCCTCTATATTTGCAGGTTTATGCTTGAAGATACCGAAGATGGCACTTCCGCTACCACTCATCGCTGCATATACGGCACCCAGGTTGTACAGCTTCTGTTTGATTTCTGCCAGTTCCGGGTGCATCTTGAAGATAGGTGCCTCAAAATCGTTGACAAGTTCCTCTTTCCAAGTCTCGATAGGCTGGCGTACAATGTCGCGGCAACATTTGGCTGGTGCCTGTGGGGTGATGGCTGCATAAGCCTCTTTGGTGCTGACGGCAATGTCATCGCGCTTCACCACAACCAGATAATAGCCCCTCAGATTATCGCCAGGACCACTTACCGGCATCAGTTCTTCGCCGATGCCTTCTGCATAGCATGCAGTGTCACCATCTTCAGGGTCAGCAGAAATGAAGTAGGCACAGTCTGCACCCAGTTTGGCAGCATATCTTTCCATCTCCGGATTACCGATATTGAGGCGGAAACGCTCGTCAAGCAAACGGATCATGAAGGCTGCATCGGCAGAACCGCCACCCAAACCTGCCTGCGAAGGAATACGCTTCACCAGGTGAGCATGGATGCGTGGAATCCTGAAGTCGGCAGCCAGGAGATTATAAGCTTTTACAACGAGATTGTTCTGTTCATCGCAATCCACTGCGTTACCTGTAATCTTCAGATCACAAGGAACATCACTAGGGAATTCATCGCCCATGAGCTTGATTTCAAGTGCATCGGTCAGCGGAATAGGGTAGAACACCGTTTCAAGATTGTGGTATCCATCTTTCCGCTTACTAACTATATTTAAACCAAGATTGATCTTGGCGCAAGGAAATGTAATCATAACTTTTCAGTTTAAAGGGTTCGTTACTATTTCTTTTTCTTTGCAAAGATACGGAAAAATATCTAACATGGTGCATCTTTTACAGGATTATTTTTATCTGTAGCATTAAAAATATTAAAATAAGCCCTGTTTTGCAATATCTTTTGTATCTTTGCAATTACAAATTATTAATAGATTATGAAAAAAGGAGATAAAGTCAGATTCTTGAGCGAAGTGGGTGGCGGAAAGGTTGCCGGCTTCCAAGGTAAAAATATTGTGCTCGTTGAGGATGAGGATGGTTTTGAGATTCCGATGCCTATCAACGAGGTGGTTGTGGTGGAGCAGGATGAATACTCCATGGGCAAGATGATTTCGGCTAAGATGGATGCGCAGCAGAAGGCTGAGGAGCATGCCAATACCGAACTGCATCAGGACAGCCGGAGTATCAAGGCCATCTTGAATGATCACGATGACGTGGATATGGATGTAGAGGAATATGATGCTGCCGACCGTGAGATAACCTTTGTGAAACCGGTTCAGGAACATACGGGTGGCAACAAACTCAGTGCTTATCTCGCCTTTGTACCTATCAACATCAAGGACGTAACCAATACCCGTTTCGAGACCTATATGGTGAATGACAGCAACTACTATCTCCACTATACCTATCTCGTGGCTGAGGGAAATGCATGGACTCTGAAAGCAGAGGGAGAAATAGAACCGAACACCAAACTCTTCATCGAGGAATTCGGTCGTGAGGCTCTGAACGAGATGGAGCATATCGCCATCCAGATGATAGCTTACAAGAAGGACAAGCCATTTCTTCTGAAGCCGGCAACAGATGTTCAGTTCCGTCTCGATCCCGTGAAATTCTACAAACTTCATCTTTTCGAGGAGAACGATTTCTTCGAGACTCCAGCCTATCTCTTTACGATTGTAGAGAACGATGAAATAGCCCGTCCGCTGGTTATCGATTCCAAGCGTCTGAAAGAGCAGATGTATAAGGATGAGAAGGTTGTTGCCAACACCAGCAAGAAGAAGAGCAAGAAGGATGATGGTACCCTTGTGATAGATCTTCATGCGGATGAAGTGCTTGAAACAACTGCTGGAATGAATTCTGCAGATATTCTTCATTATCAGATGGATATCTTCAAGAAGACCATGGAGGAATATAAGAAAAAGAAGGGACAGAAAATTATCTTTATTCATGGAAAGGGCGAAGGTGTGTTGCGCCAGACTCTCATTCATGAGTTGAACTATCGCTATAAGAGTTGCACCTATCAGGATGCTTCTTTCCAGGAGTATGGCTATGGTGCTACACAGGTAACAATAAAGTAATTTATTATGAAGTACGGATTTATTAAGGTAGCCAGTGCCATCCCTGCCGTAAAGGTGGGTGATGTCATTTTCAATACCCAGCAGATAGAGGAACAGATAGCGCTGGCTGAGGGAAAGGGTGTAGAGATCATTACATTTCCGGAACTCTCTGTTACGGGCTATTCCTGTCAGGATCTCTTCCGCCAGCAGATGCTTCTCGAATCATCTGAGCAGGCGGTGATGATGTTGCTCGATTTCACACGCAAACTCGATATCATCTCTATCGTAGGTGCGCCGGTGATAGCGGGCGACTTGTTGCTCAATTGTGGTATCGTTATCCAGCATGGACAGATTCTCGGTATTGTACCGAAGACATATCTTCCAAACTACAGCGAGTTTTATGAGAAACGCTGGTTTGCCTCGGCTCAGGACCTGAGAGATTGCGAAGTCCGTTATGCCGGACATAAGGTGAAACTGACGCCTGATGTTCAGATTTTTCAAACTTTCGATGGCGTACAGTTTGGTGTGGAAATCTGCGAAGATGTATGGGCTCCGGCTCCTCCTAGCAACAAACTGGCGCTAGCAGGAGCAGACCTGATTTTCAATCTTTCTGCAAGCGACGAACTCATCGGAAAACATCATTATCTGAAGAGTCTGCTCAGCCAGCAGAGTGCCCGTACCATGACCGGATATATCTACAGCTCCTGCGGATTCGGTGAGAGTACGCAGGATGTGGTTTATGGTGGAAATGCCCTGATTTATGAGAATGGAGTTTTACTTTCACAGAGTGAACGTTTCTCTATTGAACCGCAGATGGTTATCTCACAGATAGATGTAGAGAAACTCCGCTCTGAACGTCGTACGAATTCTACTTATGTAAATGCCCAGCGCAATATTAAGTATTCTGTTCTCGGCGGTCAGTTCAATATCCGTAATATCGAAGCCGATCCTACCGAGAATGAACGCGATTTTGTGTTGGAACGTGAGGTGAATCCTCATCCGTTTATTCCTACCAGCAGCGATATGAATGCCTCTTGCGAGGAAATTTTCAATATCCAACTCATGGGACTAGCCAAGCGTATCGTTCATACCCATGCCAAGACCGTAGTAATCGGTATTAGCGGCGGTTTGGATTCTACGCTGGCCTTACTCGTTTGTGTAAAAGCTTTTGATAAACTCAAAATGAACCGAAAGGGTATCGTAGGTGTCACTATGCCGGGATTCGGAACCACAGACAGAACCTACAATAATGCTATCTCGCTGATGCAGAGTCTTGGTATTACCATTAAGGAAATCAGCATCGCCAAGGCTGTAACCCAGCACTTTGAGGACATCGGTCAGGATGCCAGTGTGCATGATGTGACTTACGAGAATTCCCAGGCTCGTGAACGTACCCAGATTCTGATGGATTTAGCCAATAAGATGGGTGGTATGGTTATCGGTACCGGCGACCTTTCAGAGTTGGCATTAGGATGGGCTACCTATAATGGTGACCACATGAGCATGTATGGCGTGAATGCCAGCATTCCTAAGACCCTGATCCGACATCTCGTAAATCATGTAGCAGAGAGTGGGGTAGACGAACAGAGCCGCATCACTCTTCGTGATATCATCGATACACCTATCAGTCCAGAGTTGATTCCAGCAGATGAGAATGGAAATATCAAGCAGAAGACGGAAGATTTGGTGGGACCATACGAACTTCATGATTTCTTCCTCTACTATTTCCTGCGTTTCGGTTTCCGTCCTTCCAAGATTTACATGTTGGCAAAGAAGGCATTTGTTGATTCCGAACTGGAGCGTGTAAAGATCAGTGATAATGATCCAGACAGCTATGATGAGGAGACTATCAAAAAGTGGCTGAAGACCTTCGTGCGCCGTTTCTTCAATCAGCAGTTCAAGCGCAGCTGTCTGCCAGACGGCCCGAAAGTAGGTAGCGTAAGCCTCAGTCCTCGTGGCGACTGGCGTATGCCTAGTGATGCTGCATCTGCCATCTGGCTGCAAGAGGCTGAAAATTTATAATACATGGCAGCGAAGTTTTAATAAAACGGGAAATAAAAAGTTAGGAGTCGGGGCGCTGTTCCAACTCCTAACTTTTTCGTTTATAATAAAATAATTATATAAAAAGTCTTTCTATTTTTGGGTAAAACATATTTTTTTTGTAACTTTGCGCCCAAAAGTAAAAACATTATAAAAATATAAGATAATATGGCTAAGAAATTTGCCGAGCACAACGGTCTGAATTTGACTCAGACAAACAATGACGTACTAGCAGCGTGGGAGAAAAATGATATCTTCCACAAGTCTATCGACGAGCGTGAAGGCTGCCCTCAGTTTATCTTCTTCGAGGGACCTCCATCAGCTAATGGCCACCCGGGTATTCACCACGTGTTGGCACGTAGTATCAAGGATACATTCAACAGATACAAGACCATGAAGGGCTTCCAGGTTCACCGCAAGGCGGGATGGGATACCCACGGACTCCCTGTTGAACTCGGTGTCGAGAAGGAACTCGGCATCACCAAGAAGGATATCGACAACAAGGCTTCTGAGAAGTATATCTCTACCGAGGATTACAACCACAAGTGCCGCGAGAACGTGATGAAGTTCACCGCCGAGTGGCGCGAGTTGACCGAGAAGATGGGTTACTTCGTAGATCTCGATCATCCTTATATCACTTACGATAACAAGTACATCGAGACTCTCTGGTGGCTCCTCAAGCAGCTCTACAACAAGGGGTTGCTCTACAAGGGTTACACCATCCAGCCATACTCTCCAGGTGCAGGTACAGGCTTGAGCTCTCACGAGTTGAACCAGCCTGGTTGCTATCGCGATGTTAAGGACCTCACCACCACAGCCCAGTTCCTCATCAAGGATCCTAAGGCTGAGTGGACCAAGTGGGGCAAGCCATACTTCATCGCATGGACCACTACACCTTGGACTCTGCCATCAAACGTGGCTCTCTGTGTGGGTCCTAAGATTGACTATGTAGCCATCGAGACCTACAACCTCTATAATGGCGAGCCTATGACACTCGTGATGGCTGAGGCTCTGGTAGGTTCATATCTGAAGGCCGACCAGGAGTGCAAGGAAGGCGATCTCCTGCCATTCGACAAGGAGAAGAAGCAGTGCCCTTGGCGCATTATCGACCACATGAAGGGTACCGACCTCGAAGGCATGCACTACGAGCAGCTCCTGCCATGGGTAAAGCCATGCGAGAAGGTAGATCTCTTTGCACCGGCTTTCGTAACAGAATATGCTGCTGCTCATCCTGAGAAGGTGTTCGCTTCTGAGGATGGTCGCGATCAGTTCGTCGAGATGGAGAGTGAGGCTTTCCGCGTAATCCTCGGCGACTACGTTACTACCGATGATGGTACAGGTATCGTTCACATCGCACCTACATTCGGTGCCGATGATGCCAAGGTGGCTAAGGATGCCAATATCCCAGCTCTCTACCTTATTAATAAGAAGGGTGAAACCCGCCCAATGGTTGACCTCCAGGGTAAGTTCTATCTCATCGAAGACCTCGATGCCAACTTCGTGAACGCTTGTGTCAACAAGGAGGCATACGCTCATCACGCAGGCGACTACGTGAAGAATGCCTACGACCCACAGTTTAATGTGGATGGTGTTTGGGACAAGAAGGCTTCTGATAAGGCTGAAGACCTGAACATCGTGCTCTGCTACGAACTGAAGCAGGAGGGCAAGGCTTTCAAGAGCGAGAAGCATGTTCACAACTATCCTCACTGCTGGCGTACCGACAAGCCTATCCTCTACTACCCATTGGATAGCTGGTTTATCAAGGATACCGCCCGCAAGGAGCGCATGGTAGAACTCAACAAGACCATCAACTGGCAGCCTGAGAGCACCGGTACAGGCCGTTTCGGCAACTGGCTCGAGAACCTGAACGACTGGAACCTTTCACGTTCCCGCTTCTGGGGTACTCCATTGCCTATCTGGCGTGATGAGAACCGTGGCGAGAAGTGCATCGGCAGCCTGGAGGAACTCTATGCTGAAATCGAGAAGTCTGTGGCTGCAGGCATCATGCAGAGCAACCCATTGAAGGAGAATGGTTTCGTTCCTGGCGACTACAGTCAGGAGAACTATGATAAGATTGATCTCCACCGTCCATACGTTGACAAGATCGTATTGGTTAATGAGGAGGGCAAGCCAATGTATCGTGAGAGCGACCTGATTGACGTTTGGTTCGATTCAGGTTCAATGCCTTATGCCCAGCTCCACTACCCATTCGAGGGAGAGATGGCCCGTGGCACAGAGGCCGACCGCGATGCACTCATCCACAGCACCTACGAGGGATATGCTATTCCTCCTAAGTTCTATCCAGCCGACTTCATCAACGAGGGCGTGGATCAGACTCGTGGATGGTTCTTCACTCTGCACGCCATCGCTACCATGGTATTCGATAGCGTAGCCTTCAAGAACGTTATCTCTTCTGGTCTCGTTCTCGATGCCAAGGGTAACAAGATGAGTAAGCACGTGGGTAACGTGACTAACCCATTCGAGATGATTGACAAGTATGGTGCCGATCCTGTTCGTTTCTATATGATGACCAACAGCGAGCCTTGGGACAACCTCAAGTTCGACCCTAATGGTGTGGATGAGACCCGTCGTAAGTTCTTCGGTACCTTATATAATACCTACAGCTTCTTCGCCCTCTATGCTAATGTAGATGGTTTTGATGCTGAGGCTGCTCAGGTGCCATTTGAGAAGCGCCCAGAGATCGACCGCTGGATTCTCTCTTCACTTAATACCCTCATCAAAGGCGTTGACAGAGAGTTGGCTGGCTATGATCCAACCCGCGCAGGTCGTCTCATCGATGCTTTCGTCAACGATGACCTCTCTAACTGGTACGTTCGTCTGAACCGTAAACGTTTCTGGGGTAAGGAGATGAGCGAGGATAAGCTGAGTGCTTACCAGACTCTCTATACCTGTTTGATGACAGTGGCTAAGCTCTTGGCTCCATTCGCTCCATTCTATGCAGACGAGTTGTATCACGACTTGGGCGGCGAGTTGGAGAGCGTACACCTCGACAAGTTCCCTGTAGCTGATGAGGCTGCTATCGATGCCGACCTGGAGGAGCGTATGGCCATTGCCCAGAAGATTACTTCTATGGTATTGGCATTGCGCCGCAAGGTGAACATCAAGGTTCGTCAGCCACTGCAGCAGATCATGATTCCTGCCGTAGATGATGTACAGAAGGCACACATCGAGGCAGTAGCTGGACTGTTGAAGAACGAGGTGAACGTGAAGGAGGTTAACTTCATTGAGGGTCAGGGCATTCTCGTGAAGAAGGTGAAGTGTAACTTCAGAGTGATGGGTAAGAAGTTCGGCAAGCTGATGAAGGGTGTTGCTGCCCAGATGTCAGCGCTTGACCAGGATCAGATTGCAGCCTTCGAGAAGGCAGGCAACATCACATTGAATATTGACGGACAGGAAGCCGTGGTAGAGGTAGCCGACGTGGAGATTATCTCTGAGGATATTCCAGGATGGCTCGTATCTAACGAGGGCAATCTGACCGTAGCGCTTGAGGTAGAGTTGACTCCTGAATTGAAGAAGGAGGGTATGGCTCGTGAGCTGATCAATCGTATCCAGAACCTCCGCAAGGAGACTGGTCTGGAGATTACCGACCGCATCAAGGTGACAGTGGCTTCCAACGAAGAGACCAATGCCGCCATCGAGTCATTCGGCGACTACATCAAGGGTCAGGTACTGGCTGACAGCATCGAAATCGGTGACAACGCAGGTGTTGAGACCGAGTTTGATGACTTTAAGTTGAACATTCTCGTAGAGAAGAATTAAATAGTTAGGAGTTAGGAGTTAGAAGTTAGGAGCATTTCCAAACTGCTTGCTTCTAACTTTCTAGCCCTTATTCCCTAAAAACATTAACAAATAACATAATAGATAACATCTATGGCTAACGAAAAACTACGTTATAGCGATCAGGAGCTCGAGGAGTTCCGCGCTATCATTGATGAGAAATTGAAGGTGGCAAAGCAGACTTATCATGATTGTATGGCTCAGCTGAACCACTCAGACAGTAATGATGTGGTAGATACATCACCAACCTACAAGGCTCTTGAAGAGGGTAGTGAAGCACAAAGCAAGGAAGAAATCATCCAGATGGCTCAGCGTCAGCAGAAGTTCATTAAGGGATTGGAAGCAGCTTTGGTTCGTATCCAGAACAAGACCTATGGTATTGACCGCGAAACAGGTGAGTTGATTCCTAAGGAGCGTTTGCGTGCTGTACCTCATGCCACTTTGAGTGTAGCTTCTAAGGAGGCTAGAAAAAAGTAATAAATGGAGAAAACAAGTAAAATTAAATACGGATGGCTCGTCACGGCAATGGTGGTTGTGCTTCTTGTTATCGATCAGATTATCAAGGTGTACATCAAGACCCATTTTTGCCTTGGCGAGTCTGTTCGTGTTACTGATTGGTTTTATATCGAATTTGTTGAGAACAACGGAATGGCTTGGGGTATGTCGTTTATCGGCAAGTTCTGGCTAAGTCTGTTGCGCCTGGTAGCCATCTGTGCGTTGAGCATTTATCTGCATCGCATCATTAAGCGTGGTACCTATCGCTTGTTATACATCATTTTGGTGGCGCTGGTTCTGACGGGTGCAATCGGCAATATGATTGATTCCATCTTCTACGGACTTATCTTCACCGGTGCTTCACCTTATTATGTATCTTATCTTGTGCCTTTCGGCGAGGGGTATGCACCCGTGCTCATGGGCAAGGTGGTTGATATGTTCCGCTTTCCGTTCTTCACCTATACATGGCCTGAATGGTTCCCTTTCTGGGGTGGACAGCATGGTACATTCTTCGATCCTGTATTCAATTTTGCAGATTCCTGTGTATCAGTCGGCATCATTTGTCTCTTGCTTTTCTGTAGAAAAGAACTGGAAACTCTCGGAGGTGGTGATAAGGAGAAGAAGGTTAAAGATTCTTCTTTTATTGATACTGCTGAAGAAAAGATAAAGTCTCAATCTCAAGAAAATAAGGAGGACAAGTAATCATGAAGAAAGCTTTTCTTTATCTCTGTTGGATAGTAACCTTTTGTGCAGCCTTTGCTTCTTGCAAGCCTTCGCTGCCAAAAGATGTGCTCTCTAAAGGAAAGATGACGGATATTCTCTTCGATTATCACATCGCTCTTGCTATGGCGCAGAGCGAAGACGGTGGTAGTGAGAAGAATAGTCTGGCTTATCGCGAGGCTGTACTGAAGAAACATGATGTCACCTCGGCAGACTTCGACAGTTCGATGGTTTATTATATGCGTCATACAGAATTGCTGCATGATGTGTATAAGGATTTGGCTGAAAGATTGGATAAAGAGGTGGTTGCATTGGGTGGAAACAGTGCAGGAAATAGTGATTTTGACAATCTTACTGCTGTTGGCGATACTGCCAATATCTGGAAAGATGCTACTTCGATGGTATTCTCGCCTGATGAGGGCTTCAACAGTCGCAGTTTTAAAATTGAAGCTGATACTGCTTTCCATAAGGGTGACCGGTTCCGTCTTGATTTCGAATCGCAGTTTATCTTCCAGGATGGTATGCGTGATGGTATCGCTTTGCTGGCTGTTCAGTTCAAGAACGATAGTGTGGCACAGACTGTAATTCATATTCAGAGTGCTCAGCACTATAGTGTAGAACTCGCTGATAATGATAGCCTTGGAGTCAAATGTATAAAGGGGTACTTTATGTTGAGTGAGGGTGGCTTCAGTTCTGATGCCGGTTCTTTGACGACTCTTAAACTGATGTTTGTCAATAAGATTCGTCTCATCCGTATGCATCCTAAAAAGGTGGCACCGGTTTCTTCTTCTGCAGCATCTTCTGATTCGGCAAAAGTAGATACTGCTCGTAAGACCCGTATACCAGGTCCGAGTGTTCCAGCACGTCCGGATGGAGCTTTGGCGCCTCCGACCAGTGCACCGGTTCCTATGCCTGATAAACCTATTCAGATGACGAGTAATTAGTCTGGATGTTTAAGATATGGCTGAAATGAGAAGATGCGGAGCTCATCAGGTGATATTGCCGGATGGCTCGATATTGCAGCAAGCTGTGGTAGAAATACTAGAGGGCAGGGTGGTGAACTACTTCGAGTTTCGAGAGGAGTTGCCGATGACCGAATGGTTAGGCGGCGAAATCCGGGTGGAACGCGATGAGGAAGGCATCCTCCGTGCCCTGTGGAACGGAAAAGTAATCAATAAACATTAAACATAAACATTAATAATATGTTAAGCGTAGATCAATTAGAAGACAAGTTGATAGACTTGGCATTTGCTGAGGATATCGGTGATGGCGACCACACAACTTTGTGTTGTATCCCAGAAGACGCCATGGGTAAGAGCCACTTGCTTATCAAGGAAGATGGCGTGTTGGCAGGTGTTGAAATGGCAAAGAAGGTATTTGCCCGTTTCGATCCTACCATGAAGGTAGAAGTGTTGCTTCAGGATGGAACCCATGTTAAGAAGGGTGACATTGCAATGATTGTAGAGGGCAAGACCCGTTCTTTGCTCCAGACAGAGCGTTTGATGCTCAATATCATGCAGCGTATGAGTGGCATTGCTACCATGACTGCTAAGTATGTAAAGCGTCTTGAGGGTACAAAGACTCATATCCTTGATACCCGTAAGACTACTCCAGGTCTTCGCATGTTGGAGAAGCAGGCTGTTAAGATTGGTGGTGGTATGAACCATCGCATTGGTCTTTTTGATATGATTCTCTTGAAAGATAACCATATCGATTTCGCCGGTGGCATCGACAATGCAATCGACCGCTGCCATGCTTATCTGAAGGAGAAGGGTCTCGACCTGAAGATTGAAATCGAGGTTCGCAGTTTCGATGAGCTCGACCAGGTATTGAAGCATGGTGGTGTCAACCGTATCATGCTCGATAACTTCTCTGTGCCTGATACTAAGAAGGCAGTAGACATCATCGCAGGTAAGTATGAGACTGAGTCTTCTGGCGGTATCACTTACGATACCATCCGCGATTATGCAGAGCAGGGAGTTGATTTCATCTCAGTTGGTGCCTTGACACATAGTGTGAAGGGCTTGGATATGAGTTTCAAGGCTTGCGAATAAGTGAAGAATGAAGAGGGAAGAGTGAAGAATTCAAATGCTCTTCTCTTTTTGTATATATAAACTTTGTATATATAAATTAAGGTATATTTTATGAATAAGATTTTCGCTTCAGCCATTATGGCTGTAGCTATGATGGGCAGTGTCTCTGAGGCTGAGGCATGTACCAACTTTATAGTAGGAAAAAAAGCATCGGTTGATGGATCTGTGATGTGTTCATATAGTGCCGATGACTATGGTATGTTCCAAAATCTCTGTCATTTTCCTGCCGGTAAGCATGCTAAGGGCGAGATGCGTAAGATTTACGATTGGGATACCAATAAATATCATGGTGAGATTCCGGAGGCTGCCGAGACTTATAATGTGATTGGCAATATCAATGAATGGCAGGTCACCATCGGTGAAACTACTTATGGTGGACGTGAGGAAATGGCTGATTCTACGGGTATTATGGACTATGGTTCACTCATCTATGTTGCCCTGCAGCGTAGTAAGACTGCCCGTGAGGCTATCAAGGTGATGACTACCCTCGCCAATACCTATGGTTATAATTCAGAAGGCGAAACCTTTACCATCTGTGATCCGAACGAAGCTTGGATTATGGAGATGATGGGCAAGGGACCAGGCTCTAAGGGCGTGGTTTGGGTAGCTCTCCGTATTCCTGATAATGCAGTTTGTGCACATGCTAACCAGAGTCGCATCGGCAAGTTCAATATGAAGGACAAGAAGAACGTGATGTATGCCAAGGATGTCGTTTCTTTTGCTCGCAGTAAGGGATGGTATCAGGGCAAGGATGCTGATTTCTCATGGAAAATGGCATATGCTAAGCCTGATTTCTCAGGACGTCGTTTCTGCGATGCACGTGCTTGGGCTCTCTTGAATCATTTCTATGATATGAGTCCTTATCTTGATTGGGCTTTGGGTAAGGATCCTAATGCGAAGGATATGCCTCTCTGGGTGGTTCCAAACAAGAAGGTGAGTGTTGCTGATGTTGAGGCTTGCATGCGTGACCATTATGAGGGTACACCTCTTTCTGTTGCTGATGGCACTGATATCGGAGGTGGTATCTGGCAGATGCCTTACAGACCAACTCCATTGATGTTTAAGGTGGATGGAAAGCAGTGCTTCAACGAACGTCCGGTCAGCACCCAGCAGACTGGTTTTGTTTTTGTTAGCCAGATGCGTTCATGGATGCCTAGAGAGATTGGCGGTGTTCTTTGGTTTGGTAATGATGATGCCAATATGGTGGCGTTTACACCAATCTACTGTTCTTCTACAGTTCGTCCTGAGTGTTATAACACACCGGGAGCTGATGCTGTGAATTTCAGTTTCAAAAATGCTTACTGGGTGTGCAATATGACCAGCAATATGGTTTATCCTCGTTACAGCCAGATGTTTCCAACTTTGAAGGAGGTTCGTGATAGTCTGGATAACAGCTATTTTGCTGCACAGCCAGGTGTTGAGGCTAAGGCTCAGGAACTGTATGCACAGAATCCACAGACTGCAGTCAATTATCTCAATGATTATGGTATTGAGAAGGCACAGCAGATGTTGGCGCGTTGGCAACAGCTCTTCCAGTTTATGGTAGTGAAGTATAATGACATGATTATCAAGCCAACCAAAAAAGATGGCAGTTTCGAGAAGACTCCTTATGGATTAGGTGCAACCCCAGTTCGTCCTGGATATCCTGAGAAATATGCCAAGGAACTTATGAAGCAAACAGGAGACAAGTTCCTGGTTCCTGAAACAAAGTAACAATATTTATCATCACATAAAGAAAGCCGATTCAAGTATATTACTATACAAGAATCGGCTTTCCTGTTTTCTAGACTAACAATACTAAATAATCGTATTATAATTTTTAAAGTTACGTCTTTTAAAATCTATTACTTGAAGTATCTCTTGTAGAGACCTGCAAAACCTGCACAGTGGCGGGCTTCATCCTTAGCCATCTCATGAACGGTATCGTGGATAGCATCTGAACCCTGCTCCTTAGCAAGCTTGGCAATGCGGAACTTATCCTCACAAGCACCCTTCTCTGCTGCAATACGAGCCTCGAGATTGCTCTTGGTATCACCCAAAACCTCACCGAGAAGTTCTGCAAAACGAGAAGCGTGATCAGCCTCCTCATAGGCATAACGTTTGTAAGCCTCTGCAATTTCAGGATAGCCTTCACGATCTGCCTGGCGTGCCATAGCAAGATACATACCTACCTCGCCGCACTCACCATTGAAATGGTCCTTCAAACCCTTGATAACGTCTTCATTAACGCCATCCTTATATGCCTGACCGAGAACGTGAACGGTAGCAAATGTCATATCGTCATCTACTGCATCTTCCATCTCTTTGAACTTGCTGGCTGGAGCCTTGCAGATAGGGCACTTCTCTGGTGCTTCTGTACCTTCGTAAATGTAACCGCAAACGGTGCAAATAAATTTTTTCTTCATAATGTTTTTGTTTTAAATGTTGTTGTATAATTATTGTTTTTTGAATTATTGAACAGTCTCTGTGAGAGGTGACTTTACGCCTTTTTTAGCGCATTCTGCACATATTCCTCTGTAGTAGAGCTGTTCTTCCAATACGATGTTTCCTTCAATTTCCTTTCCTGGTTCCACTTTTGGAGCTGGTTCGCCGAAAAAGTCAATTACCTTGCCACAATTTCTGCAATAGAAATGAACGTGGCTTTTAATATTTCCATCATAACATACGCGATGTTCATCGATTGTGATCATCTGAGCCGCATTGTGTTCACTCAACATTCTGAGTGTGTTGTAAACGGTTGTCTTGCTCAATGTTGGGATACTCTCGGTTAATCCTTTGTACACATCCTCGATAGTTGGATGTGTGGGATGCTTGATGAGCCAATCCATAATGGCAATACGCTGGAGTGATGGTCGGATACCTTTCTCCACGAGTCTTTGATAGGCTTCTGTCTGCTTCATAATTACTTGTTTTTATAATTTGTTGATGCAAAGATAAGCAATTCTTTTGTATCTGCCAAATATTTTTGCAAATATTCCAAAGTATTTTTGAATATTTTACAATTGCATAGTTGTTTTAAGATTTGTTGTGCAAAAAGGGAGAGTCTATGATTCACTTTTGGAAATTATTGATACTAAATCCCTTTTGGAAAAAGTAATTCCCCGTCACGCTACCGGAGTGTTGTGGCGGGGAATCTTATTTGAAAATAAACTTTATACGATATTTCAGGCGATTATCTCAGGTCGATAACTTCAGCTCCAGGACATTCCTTGCTGTTGAAATTGAATGTGCTGTTAGAAACGCTCTTGGCTCTGAAGTTACTTACCGTGATGGTACTCCAGGTATTGCCCTGTCGCATCTTGACAACTGATGGAATATGTGTCTTTTTGTTGATGGTGATATACATTTCGGCTACAGAACGTTTCTGGTTATTGGCAACGAGATGTACTACATAGTTACTGCCTGCTGTCTTGAGCGTTGACTTATAACCAGTCTTATATATATTAATAAAGGTATAAGGGTTCATGGACATCTGCTGAGCCTGTGTAGGGTTGCTGACATTCACCTCGTTGGTTTTCTTTAGATAAGTCCACTGGGTCTTGCCGTTGAACCAGACGATGGCTTGCGGGGTACGGGCGTTAAACTTGTTGCCTTTGATGGCAATACTGCCGCTTGCTGATCCATACTTAGAACTGCTCATCTTGAAGTTGGCGCTAGCTCCACCTTTGTTGCCAATAACGGCAGCGGTCTTATCAAGTACCTGTTGCGCAGTCTGCGCCATGGCTCCGATGCTCATCATTGCAACGAAAGCCAATGCTAAAATCTTTTTCATTTTTATCTTTTCCTTTCTTTTAAAATTCTATGTTATATTATATCTTCTAAAATTTCATACTCTATCATAAAGCCGTAAAAACGTCTTTTTTCCTTAGACGTTTTCACGGCTTCAGGGTTTAATAATTTAACCTTTTCCAATATTATCTTCTTTCATACCTTTAGTTCTTTACTAAAATTAAGAGTTTCGAAGTGCCATTAACAGATTATTAAGCTGGTTTTCATCCTGTATCAGTACCTCACGAGGCTTGCTGCCCTGTGCTGCACCTACGATGCCTGCAGCTTCCATCTGGTCCATCAGTCGTCCTGCACGGTTATAGCCGATACTGAACCGGCGTTGTATCATGCTGGTAGAACCCTGCTGCGAAAGAACAATCGCATGGGCTGCCTCTTCGAAGAACGGATCCAGTTCGCGGGCACTGATGCTGCCGCTTCCACCTGCGCTTCCTTCATCATTAGCTGGTTCTGGCAACTCCATAGGTTCGATAGGACCAGGCTGTTCGCAGATATACTCGTTGATGCGCTCGATTTCAGGTGTATCAACAAAGGCGCACTGTACACGTACAGGTTCGTTGCCGCAGAGATAGAGCATATCACCACGACCAATCAGCTGGTTGGCTCCTGTACGGTCAAGAATGGTCTTTGAGTCGATGGCAGATGTAACCTTAAAGGCGATACGGCCAGGGAAGTTAGCCTTGATATTACCCGTGATGATGCTGGTTGTAGGACGCTGGGTGGCAATAATCATGTGGATACCCACGGCACGTGCCAGCTGGGCGATACGGGCAATAGGAAGTTCTACTTCCTTGCCGGCTGTCATGATCAGATCACCGAACTCATCTATAATCACCACGATGTATGGCATATACTCATGTCCATCTGTCAACTTCAACTTGTGGTTGATATACTTCTGGTTGTATTCTTTGATGTTACGGGCTCCTGCCTTTTTGAGCAAGTCGTAACGGCTATCCATCAGTACACACAGACTGTTCAGGGTCCTAACCACCTTGGTTACGTCGGTTATGATAGGTTCTTCCTCATCAGGAACCGCAGCCATAAACTTATTGGCAATACGGGAGTAGACGCTAAACTCCACCTTCTTAGGGTCGATGAGAACCAGTTTGAGTTCATTTGGATGTTTCTTGTATAATAAAGAGGTGATGATGGCATTCAAACCTACAGATTTACCCTGTCCGGTAGCACCCGCAACAAGCAGGTGAGGAATCTTTGCCAAATCAACCATAAACACTTCGTTGGTAATGGTCTTACCCAAAGCGATAGGTAACTCCATCTTGGTTTCTTGGAATTTCTTTGAGTTTAAAGTACTTTCCATACTAACGATGTTCGCCTTTGCGTTAGGTACCTCAATACCGATGGTTCCCTTACCTGGGATAGGAGCGATGATACGGATGCCGAGAGCTGCCAGACTCAAGGCGATGTCATCTTCCAGATTCTTGATCTTAGAGATACGTACGCCTTCTGCAGGCTGGATTTCGTAGAGTGTGATGGTAGGACCAACCGTAGCACGGATGGTTTTGATCTGTACGCCAAAGTTGCCCAGCACCTCGATGATGCGGTTTTTGTTGGCGCGCTGCTCTTCCTCATCGATGGATACGCCGTCATCCTCATACTTCTTCAGAAGGTTGAGTACCGGATATTTATATCTGGTGAACGGCTCCTTCGGATTGATCGGAGTATTCAGTACTTCTGCATTGCTCAAGGTGTTGCCTGTAGCCTTCTCGTCGGCTGTGGCTACAGAGATGTCCATACCTATATGCTCAGAAGCTGCAGCAGCCTCGGCAGCTTGCTTTTCCAATGCTTCCTTTTCAGCCCGTTTTGTACGGAGTTCGCGCTGACGTGCAATGAGTGACATATTCTCGTTCTGCGTGCCGTTGGCTATAGCGATGGTTTCATCTTTTTCTGTATCACCTTCTGTTTCTGTAGCTTCCTGTCCGTCTGCTTCTGGTTCAACAGGCGTAGAAGGTGTGTCCGGGTTTGCGAAAGTCTGGTCCGGATTCAGATTCAGGTCGATGACTTTGGCAGGTTCTTCTTCCTTATATTCTTCTTTCTCATCCTCTGTGCCAGGACCATATGCTGCGTTGGCGTATACCTCGTCGATAGCTTCCGTATCTTTCCTGTTCTTTCCATGGTTAGTAATCTCAAATTTCACCTTATTTGATATATAACCGATAGGGTTGAGTGCTTTTCTGATAACCGTAATGGTTTCAGTGGTGAGATAGGTGAGGAATGCTACCGCCACGAAGAAAAGAATGGCAGTAAGTCCTGGAGGACCCATGATGTTCTCCAGATTCTGCACGACAAAGAGTCCGTGCTTTCCGCCCGGATTGAATGTGAGGCTTGGCATGATAGGTGCGATGAACTTGGCAAAGGTTACCGACATCCATAGCATGACCACAATCATGCAGAAGAACCATTTCCACAGGTTCAGCTTGTAGGCATGCATCATCTGCAATCCCACCATAATGACAAAGAATGGGAGCATGAAGGCTGGAAATCCGAAATTGATGGCAATGAGCCAATAGGATACAATGGCTCCCCAGGATCCGCAGTAGTTCTGAAACTGTTTTTCCGTGTTGGTCCATTCGCCCGGCTTCAGATTTTCGAGCAAACTCTGGTCATTGGCTCCTGTGTTGAGAAAGGAGATCATAGCGATGATGATAACCACAGCAATGACTACCAAGGCTAATCCTATGAAAAAGTCGGTGATAGTATTGTTGAAAATATACTGTAAACCAATAGCTTCGCTAAAGGTTTTGGTCTTTTTTTCAGTTCTTTTTTTAGCCATTTTATATATTTTTGAATAATTTATCTGCAAAATTAGCGAAAATAATTGAGAAAACAATTCTTTTTCTCATCTTTTTTTTCTAATTTTGCAACTTGTAAAGAATAAAAAGCATAATGAAGATTATTTTCACTAGTTTCGACAAGGCGGCAATCACGAATTTGCCAAGAGCTTTGTTTCCTGGCAAAATCGTAGTCGTTGACAAGCCTGAAGATACAGAAGCGGCTGTTAATGACCTACTTAGCCATTATATACTGGGTGTGGATACAGAAACGCGCCCATCATTCAAGCGTGGTCAGGCTTACCATGTTTCGTTGTTGCAGGTGAGTACACATGATACTTGTTATCTTTTCCGCCTGCATCATACGGGCATGACTCCTGCCATCATTCGCTTGCTCGAAGATACCACCGTGCCAAAAGTAGGACTTTCCTGGCACGATGACTTGCTGCAGCTCCATAAGCGAGCTGCTTTTAAGGCTGGCTACTTTATCGAGTTGCAGGATGTTGCAAAGAACTTTGGTATCGCAGACATGAGTCTGCAGAAACTGTATGCTAACCTGTTTCACCAGAAAATCAGCAAGGCGCAACGGTTGAGCAATTGGGAGGCTAGCGATTTGAAGGAATCACAGGCTCTCTATGCAGCTACAGATGCCTGGTGCTGCATTAATCTGTATGAGGAATTCAAGCGTTTGTCTGCTACAGGCGATTACGAGCTCGATGAACTCAGGGTATGATATAAGGTGGTAAGGAATAGAAATTGATAATCGTAAGAAACTTCATATATAAATATGTATAAAAGCGTATATTTAAAGAAAGGTAAGGAAGAATCGCTCAAGCGTTTTCATCCATGGATCTTCTCGGGTGCTATCCAGGCAATGGATGAGGGCATAGAGGAGGGCGACATTGTCAGAGTGTTTACCCGTAGTGGTGAATTCATTGCTATAGGTCATTATCAGATCGGTTCTATCGCTGTACGTGTTCTTTCTTTTAGAGATATAGAGATTGATGAGGAGTACTGGTGTGCCAGATTGGATTCGGCATATAAGATGAGACTCGCTTTGGGTATTGCCGGTAATTCATCCAATACTACTTATCGCTTGGTTCATGGTGAGGGTGATAACTTGCCGGGACTTGTTATCGACTGCTATGGTCCTACTGCTGTCATGCAGGCTCACAGTGTGGGTATGCATGTTTGCCGCATGGAGATAGCCAAAGCCTTGAAGAAGGTGATGGGCGAAGCATTGGAGAATATCTACTATAAGAGTGAGACAACCTTACCGTATAAGGCTGACCTCAGACAGGAAAATGGCTTTATACTGGGAGGTGATGCTGACGATGTTGCTGTAGAGAATGGACTGAAATTTCATATCGACTGGTTGCGTGGTCAGAAAACGGGTTTCTTCGTAGATCAGCGTGAGAACCGTTCGCTGCTCGAGCATTATGCCAAGGGTAAGAGCGTGCTCAACATGTTCTGTTATACCGGCGGTTTTTCTGTTTATGCGATGAGAGGCGAGGCTAAGGCTGTTCACTCCGTAGACAGCAGTGCCAAGGCGATAGAATTGACCAATGAGAATATTGCGCTCAATTTCCCTGGAGATGCACGCCATGAGGCTATCTGCGAAGATGCCTTCAAGTATCTTGATGAACATGACCAGCAGTATGATCTGATTGTTCTTGATCCTCCTGCTTTTGCCAAGCACCGTGCGGCTTTGCGCAATGCGTTGAAGGGCTATACCCGCCTGAACGTAAAGGGCTTGCAGCGTATTAAGAAGGGCGGCATCCTTTTTACCTTCAGTTGCTCTCAGGTGGTTACGAAGGATCAGTTCCGCAATGCTGTGTTTACTGCAGCAGCGCAGGCTGGAAGAAAGGTTCGCATCTTGCACCAGTTGCACCAGCCTGCCGACCATCCTATCAATATTTATCATCCGGAAGGTGAATATTTGAAGGGATTGGTTCTCTATGTAGAATAACAAATGATTAAAGGATAGATAATGAATAAGTTCAAAACGTTTACAGCCTTGATGCTTCTGCTGGCTATAGGATTTGCAGGATGTGGCAAGTCGGAAGCAGAACGTCATCGCTTGAGCAAGAAGGAAAAGGCTAGATTGGATAGCCTAGACCGTGCTGCGCTGAAGATAGCGGTGATGCCAACAATGGACTGCCTGCCAATCTTTCTGGCATGTGATGACAGTATCTTCCAGCAGCAAGGTGTAGACGTACATTTGCGTAGATATACTGCACAAATGGATTGTGATACTGCTATCGAGCGCAAGCGCGTAGAGGGAGCCGTGACCGATCTGATTCGTGCACATCATATAGAGAAACGGGGTACTGCTTTGACGTACCCTATTTCTACCAATCTTTATTGGCAGTTTATCACCAATAAGCGTTCGCGTATATCCGAACTGAAACAACTGTCAGATAAGATGGTGGCAATGACCCGCTACTCTGCAACTGATTATCTGGCTACTTTAGCAATCGATAGCGGTAAGCCTAAATATGATGCTTATAAGGTTCAAATCAACGATTTGAACATCCGTCTGCGTATGTTGCTTAACAACGAGATGGATGCCATGTTGCTGCCAGAACCTCAAGCTACCAAAGCCCGACTTGAACAGCATGTAAAGCTCTTTGACAGCAGAGATAAGAACTTGCAGTTAGGTGTTGTTGCTTTCCGCAAGAAAATACTTTCAGAGCCGCGCCGTAAAGACCAAGTTGCCAAATTTATCAAGGCGTATAATATTGCTGTTGATAGCATAAACAGTCGTGGGGTACAGCATTATGCAAGAATTATCACAAAATATACGGGTGCCGATGCAAAAACCATCAGTAATCTTCCAAAACTTAAATATGAACATGCTATGGAACCAAGACGTCGTGATCTGGCTGTAGCACAAAAATAAACGGCTTATGAAAAGAGAAGATTTTAGCTGGACAAAGTTTTCGCATGAAAATGTCACTACTATATCCAGAATTGAGGCTATTCGCAAGATAATTGACCAGGAAGTGGGGCTCGAATCGTGTCAGCCTGGAATTGCTGAAATTGAAAAAAGATATGATGATTTGTATCATGATTATATAGACGGCAAACTTAAACACCGAGAACTTTATAATCTTGCTCAAACTTTAGATCTTGATACTGATATGTTCTTTGGTAAAGTGCGTCACGAATGGATTTTGGCTAATGAGTCTACATTTGTTGCACTTCGCAAAAGAGCTCAGAATCTGACAAGTTTTGATGAGGTACAGGAAACCTTTGAGAAATTTGCTACAGATGAAGCTATGCTAAATTTGAGGGTAGACTTGTCTGAAGAACAGATAGACGAGGAAAGGCAAAAGATACAGGAGCAGCTGAATGCCTATCGCAATATGGTGTTTTCTTATATTCTGGTAACTGATGACTGGAATGATGATTTTGTCAAGAATATACTTGATATCATCGCTTCCGATTTGGTAGATCCATACACCATCAATATGCTCGTTTCGGCTGTTTCATTGTCATGCTCTGTATTTATGGATGCCCCTAGACTTGCAGTCTTGATGCGCTTAATCAAGTCTGACGACAGTACTTGCAGTGTTCGCCAGCGAGCTTTGGTGGGTTTCGTTTTCTGTGCAATAACCAATTCGGGTGAAAAACAGAAATATTGGGATTCTGCTGCTGGCTTGATCATGGATGATGAATTTTTGGCAGCCTGTGTTGATCTCCAACGCCAGATGCGTCTATGTCTTACAAGTAAAAAGGATAGCAAGGAGATGATGCATTCCGTGGTGAAGACCATGTTCACTTCTTTTACTCAGGATTTGGCCGAAAAGATAGACCAAACGGGTGAATTGGGACTTAATTGCTTCTCTGCAGATGGGGAGAATCCTGATGATGCCCTTAAGGGAGCCTTCGACTATATGTTGAATTCAGAAGATATAGGAGTTGATGTCTATTATCATCAGTTTGCCAACCAGAAGAGCTTCGGTCATTTCCATTCACTCTATAATTGGTTTGTTCCTTTCTATGTCCGTAATTCTACGCTCAAGAATGTTCGGGCTACGATGAAACAGCATCGCAATTTCATCAACAATCTCTTGAGAGGCGCCTCTATGTGTGATACCGATCTGTATAGCATCATTCTTTCATTGAATAATACATCTAAGGAATTTATTGAATCATTGGATGTTACCCCGGAAAATATGGTGTCTGGTCCTGTTTTTTATGACGAAGAAGATGAGGTGGAAAAAGAGCAGAATACCGAAGAGCCAGTAGAGGATGAGACTGATTCTACAGAAGCAAAGGATTCTGAAAATGTCACACTGCTTGATTCGGTAATGGAACATGAAGAGAATCTCTCTGAAGAGGAAAAGAAGAAACGTGCAATCAGGGTTCGTCATCGCTATGTGCAGGACCTCTACCGATTCTATACTCTCTCTCCAATGAGGAAGGCATTTGATAATCCTTTCGAAGTGCAGAAGGAAATTCCTTTCTTTACTACGGGACTGTTTGCTAAACCGGAATATGACAAGTATCGCCTGTCGCTGGCCCGTTTCTCTGCTAAAAGAGGTGACTATGCCTTTGTTAGCAAGATTTTGCGTAATCTGGAAAAATATACCGACGAAGAGCATATGATGCTTGCATTGGCATACAAATCGGAGGAAAAATATGATGAAGCGCTTGAACATCTCTATGTGATTAAGAAAACAAGCCCAACTTATAAGGCTGCCACGGAGTTGAAATTAGAAATAGAAGAAGAGATAAAAGACCCGGCGGCTTTAAAAACATTGAATTGCTTGATTAAAGAAGAATCAGATGAGAGTAAGCAGTTTAAGCTCAAGCTGAAAAAGACCGATCTCTTATTGAAACTCCATCATTATAAAGAGGCTTTGGAATGGGCTTTCCAGATGGATGAACAGTATCCTAAGGAAGAACAGGTTGAATGCAGACTGGCTTTCTCTTTGCTCTTTTCAGAATCGGAAGGCGATAAAAACATTGACCATGCAATGGCTTTAATAGAACCTTATCTGCAAAATAGTGATGATAATGAAATCAGGGATATATTGAATTCTGACATGACAGATATGGATAAGGATGAAAAGGAACGCATGTTCATGAAAATGTTATCTGCGATGGTGAGCAAAGTTTCCAAGCCACAAGACCACAGATGGGAGTCTATGAAATTTTTCTATTATGGACTCTGCGTTCTCGTGAAAAAGGGAGGAACTGCAGCTATCAGATTTTTGAATGAAGCATCTGGTCATGCAGCTTTTTCCCCTAAGGAAGATATAGATGCATTCGGCCTGCTCGATATGGGAAATTGGCTTGATGATCGTGGTATTGCGCCTATAGAATTGGAATTTATAACAAAAAAAGTTTTCGAGGAAAGGAAAAACAATAAAGATGGCGGAGAATAATAAAAATAAGAATAAGGTACAGATAGATCCAACCTACGCCCATTTGCAGCCGCAGGCAGTGAATGTGGAGCAGGCGGTATTGGGTGCCCTGATGATAGATTCTGATGCCTTTTCGGTGGTGTCGGAGTTGCTCAAGCCGGATACTTTTTATGACCCGCGTCATAAGAGAATATATCAGGCTATCCAGGTGATGAACATGGAGGAACGGCCTGTGGATATCATGACTCTTGCCGATCAGTTAGCCAAGACAGGCGAACTGGATAAGGTGGGAGGAGCACAATATCTCATGGATATTTCTGCAGGCATGGCTTCGGCTGCCCATGTAGAGTCGCATGCCCGTATCCTGGCGCAGAAATATATGCAGCGCCAGCTGATTCATTATGCCGGCGACATCGAGACGATGGCGTATGAAGAAGGTGTGGATGTGGATGAACTGATGCAGAAAGCTGAAGGTGAACTCTTCCAGCTTTCGCAGAACAATATGAAGCAGGATTATACACAGATTGATCCGGTTGTAAAGGAGGCCGTTGCCATCTTGCAGCGCGCTGCTCAGAACTCGGGTGGTCTTACCGGTATTCCTACGGGTTATCGTGGGTTGGATGATATAACATCAGGTTGGCAACCGTCCGACCTTGTGATTATCGCCGGTCGTCCTGCCATGGGTAAGACTTCCTTTGCATTGAGTATTGCCAAGAATGTGGCGGTAGATTATGATGTGCCTATCGGATTCTTCTCTCTGGAAATGAATAACGTTCAGTTGGTGAACCGACTCATCTCGAATGTTTGCGAGATTTCGGGTAAAAAAATACTGAACGGACAATTGGAACAGCCAGAATGGGAACGGTTGGATAAAAAACTGAGAAAACTGACAGGTGCACCTATTTATATTGATGATACGCCTGGTCTTTCAGTTTTCGAACTCCGTACCAAGGCGCGCCGACTGGTAAGGGAAAAGGGTGTTAAACTGTTGATGATCGACTATCTCCAGCTGATGAATGCCAATGGTATGAAGTTTGGTAGCCGTCAGGAGGAGGTATCTACCATCTCCCGTTCGCTCAAAGGTATTGCCAAAGAGCTGAATATTCCTGTGCTTGCTCTTTCGCAGCTCTCCCGTAATGTAGAGAATCGTGAGGGGTTGGAAGGAAAGCGACCTCAGTTGAGTGACCTCCGTGAATCCGGTGCCATCGAGCAGGATGCCGATATGGTGCTTTTCGTTCACCGCCCGGAATATTATCACATCTATCAGGATGAAAAGGGTAATGACCTTCATGGTATGGCACAGATTATCATTGCCAAGCACCGTAAGGGCTCTGTTGGAGATGTTCTCCTGAACTTCCGTGGAGAATTTACCCGATTCCAGGATCCGCAGGATGCTGCAGCAGCACCTGTCGAGGAAGGTGGTGAGATTGTAGGCTCTAGGATGAATGGCGGAGGGCAGGATGGTAGTCCGCTACCACCGCCGCCTGCAGAGAATCTGCCTTTCTAAGGTTAGAGTTTGTCAATTTTTTCACTCAAAAACTGGCTTTTTCGCCAAATTCTTGCACAGGATTAACGTTTTTGGGTAAAAAATCCATAAGATTATAGGAATTTGTTATCATTTCTATTAAAAAAGTTATAAATTGTTTGCTAGTATCAAATAAAAGTGTTACCTTTGCATGCGAATTTAAGAATATAACATAATAAGATAGATATGAGAACAACATTGTTGAACATTACAAGCATTATTATTCGACTTCGACTGCAGTTTGTGGGCGGAAGTGATAAGGTGTGCGTATAGTTCATCGCTTAAGATATTAAAAGCCTTTCTACACTTCCGTCTATGGAGTGGGGGAAGGCTTTTTACTTTATCTGATGCTTCTGCACGGATTGCTATATAAACGTAGTGCGTTCTGAATGTGTAGCTCTTATATATAATAAGGTGTAAATTTAAAATTTTAAAGATATGAGTGACAGATTATACATTTTCGACACGACCCTCCGCGATGGCGAACAGGTTCCGGGATGTCAGTTGAACACAGTTGAGAAGATTCAGGTGGCAAAGCAACTGGAGCAGTTGGGCGTGGATGTAATTGAGGCTGGATTTCCTATATCAAGTCCGGGCGACTTCAATTCAGTGGTAGAAATCTCTAAGGCTGTAACCTGGCCTACTATTTGTGCACTTACCCGTGCCGTAGAAAAAGATATTGATTGTGCTGCTGAGGCTTTGCAGTATGCCAAGCATAAGAGAATCCATACCGGTATCGGTACCAGCGACAGTCATATCAAGTATAAGTTCAATTCTACCCGCGAGGAAATCATCGAACGTGCTGTAGCTGCTGTCAAGTATGCTAAAAAGTATGTTGAGGACGTTGAGTTCTATGCTGAGGATGCAGGCCGTACCGATAATGAGTATCTGGCTCGTGTCGTAGAGGCTGTTGTCAAGGCGGGTGCTACTGTAGTGAACATTCCTGATACTACAGGTTATTGTCTGCCTGATGAATATGGTGACAAAATCAAGTATCTCATGGAGCATGTTGATGGCATTGACAAGGCACGCCTTTCTACCCACTGTCATAACGACCTCGGTATGGCAACTGCCAATACCCTGCAGGGTGTTTTGAATGGTGCACGCCAGGTTGAGGTTACCATCAATGGTATCGGTGAGCGTGCAGGTAATACTTCGCTCGAAGAGATTGCCATGATTCTGAAGTGTCACAAGCATATCGATATTGATACCAACATCAATACCACCAAGATTATTCCTACCTCACGCATGGTGAGCAGCCTGATGAATATGCCTGTTCAGCCAAACAAGGCTATCGTGGGTCGCAATGCATTTGCTCATTCTTCCGGTATCCATCAGGATGGTGTCTTGAAGAATGTTCAGACTTACGAAATCATTGATCCTAAGGATGTGGGATTGGATGACAATGCTATCGTATTGACAGCCCGTTCTGGTCGTGCTGCATTGAAGTACCGTCTCCATGTCAATGGTGTAGAGATTAATGATGAGGAGAAGCTCGACAAGATTTACAAGAAGTTCCTCCAACTGGCTGATAAGAAGAAGGAAGTTACCGATGAGGATGTTTTGATGCTTGCCGGTGCTGATTCTGCTGATAAGCATGGTGTTCAGCTCGACTGGTTGCAGGTTACTACAGGTAAGGGCGTGAAGAGCGTGGCAAGTATCGGTCTTGATATTGCAGGTCAGAAGTTTGAGGCTGCATCATCTGGTAACGGTCCGGTAGATGCTGCTATCAATGCTCTCAAGAAGGTCATCACCAAGGAGATGAACCTCAAGGAATTCACCATCCAGGCTATCGATAAGGGCTCTGATGATGTGGGCAAGGTTCACATGCAGGTGGAATACGATGGTCATGTATATTATGGCTTCGGTGCAGATACCGACATCGTTACGGCTTCTGTTGAGGCTTACATTGATTGTATTAACAAGTTTAAGATTAGATAAACATATATATAACAAGAGATATTATGAATACATTATTCGACAAGATTTGGGACAAGCACGTTGTCCAGATTGTTCCGGACGGTCCTACACAGCTTTACATCGACCGTCTCTACTGTCACGAAGTAACATCACCTCAGGCATTCGCTGGTATGCGAGCACGCGGACTCAAGATGTTCCGTCCAGACCAGATTTTCTGTATGCCTGACCACAATACTCCAACCCACGATCAGGATAAGCCAATCGAGGATCCTATCTCAAAGAAGCAGGTAGATACCTTGGCAAAGAACACCGCAGATTTCGGCGTAACTCACTTTGCCATGAACACAAAGGATAATGGTATCATCCACGTAGTAGGTCCTGAGAAAGGTCTTTCTCTTCCTGGTATGACCATCGTCTGCGGCGACTCTCATACATCTACCCATGGTGCCATGGGTGCCGTAGCCTTCGGTATCGGTACTTCTGAGGTCGAGATGGTGATGGCTTCACAATGTATTCTCCAGAGCAAGCCAAAGTCTATGCGCATCAGCATCAACGGCAAGCTCGGCAAGGGTGTTACCGCCAAGGATGTAGCTCTTTATCTGATGAGCCAGCTCACTACTTCGGGTGCCACAGGTTACTTTGTTGAGTACAGTGGCGATGTAGTGAAGGATATGTCTATGGAAGGTCGTCTCACCCTCTGCAACCTCTCTATCGAGATGGGTGCCCGTGGTGGTTTCGTAGCTCCTGATGAGACCACATTCGAGTACATCAAGGGCCGTGAATATGCACCTAAGGGTGAAGAGTGGGACAAGGCTGTGGCTTACTGGAAGACCTTGAAGAGTGGCGATGACGCAGTCTTCGACAAGGAGTTGACTTTCGAGGCAAAGGATATCGAACCACGCATCACCTACGGTACCAACCCAGGTATGGGTATCGGCATCACCGAAAGTATCCCAACTCTTGATGAGATTCCAGAGGAAGAGCAGGCTGGTTTCAAGAAGAGCCTGAACTATATGGGCTTCCAGCCAGGCGAGAAACTCGAGGGTCATCCTATCGATTATGTATTTCTGGGCGCATGTACCAACGGTCGTATTGAAGACTTCCGTGCTTTCGCTTCCCTTGTTAAAGGAAAGAAGAAGGCAGATGGCGTAACTGCTTGGCTTGTACCAGGTTCATGGTTGGTTGATAAACAAATACGTGAAGAGGGAATTGATAAGATTGTTGAGGCTGCCGGCTTCGAAATCCGTCAGCCTGGATGCTCTGCCTGCCTGGCAATGAACGATGATAAGATTCCTGCAGGCAAGTACTCTGTAAGTACATCCAACCGTAACTTCGAGGGTCGTCAGGGACCAGGTTCCCGCACCATCCTTGCCAGTCCATACGTAGCAGCAGCTGCCGCTATTACAGGTAAGATTACCGACCCAAGAGAGTTTATGTAATGTTAAGTGTTCAATGTTAAATGAAAAATTGAAATGAAACAGAAATTCAATGTAATTACATCAAGCTGCATTCCTCTTCCTTTGGAGAATGTAGATACAGACCAGATCATACCAGCCCGTTTCCTCAAGGCTATCGATAAAGAGGGTATGGGCGACAACCTCTTCCGCGACTGGCGCTACAATGCCGACGGAACTCCAAAGCCAGACTTCGTGATGAACGACCCATCTTACAGTGGTGTCATCCTCGTAGCTGGCAAGAACTTCGGCTCCGGTTCTTCCCGTGAGCACGCTGCCTGGGCTATCGCAGGTGCAGGCTTCCGTGTAGTCATCAGCTCTTTCTTTGCTGATATCCACAAGAACAACGAATTGAACAACCTCGTATTGCCAGTAGTGGTAAGCGAGGAATTCCTGAAGGAACTCTTCGAGAGCATCGACAAGGATCACAAGACAGAGGTGAAGGTAGATCTTCCTAACCAGACCGTGACCAATCTTGCTACCGGCAAGAGCGAGCACTTCGAAATCAACGGCTACAAGAAACACTGTTTGGAGAATGGTTTGGACGATGTAGACTTCCTCGTTCAGAACCGCGACAAGGTTGAGGCTTGGGAAGCTAAAAACAAGTAATTATGAACGTTAACGCAAAGAGAGATAATTCCCGCATCAAGGAGATTGAGATCATGGACTGCACGCTGCGCGACGGCGAGCAGACCAATGGTGTCAGTTTCCTTCCTCACGAGAAGTTGATGATAGCAAGAATGCTGTTGCACGACATCAATGTAGATCGCATTGAGGTGGCTTCAGCGCGTGTGTCAGAAGGTGAAAAGGATGCTGTCGCTCGAATTTGCCGTTATGCAAAGACTATAGGTAAACTGGATTCCGTTGAGGTATTGGGATTCGTGGATAACAACAAGAGTGTGGATTGGATTGCTGAATGCGGCGGTCATGTCATCAACCTCTTGGCTAAGGGTAGCTATAAGCACTGCACCCAGCAACTCAAAATGTCGCCTGAGGAGCATCTCACTCATATCAAGCAGACCATCGACTATGCTTTGAGCAAGGGATTCACCGTGAATCTCTACTTGGAGGACTGGTCGAGCGGTATGCGTGACAGTCGTGACTATCTCTTCATGATGATGGATGAGTTGGTAAAACTGCCTATCAAGCGCTTCCTTCTTCCTGATACGTTGGGTATTCTGAACCCATTGCAGTGTGTGGAGTATATGCGCCAGATGGTGCGCCGTTATCCGAATTCTCACTTCGACTTCCATGCCCATAACGACTACGATCTGGCTGTGAGCAACTCGCTGGCTGCCGTATTGAGTGGCGCCAAGGGTCTTCACGTTACTGTGAATGGTCTGGGTGAGCGTTGTGGCAATGCACCATTGGCAAGTGTTCAGGTGATTCTGAAAGACATGTTCGAGGCAAAAACCAATATTAAGGAAGACCGTCTGAACGATATTTCCCGATTGGTTGAAGGATATAGTGGCATTGCCGTGGCTCCGAATACTCCGGTAGTAGGAGACAACGTCTTTACCCAGGTGGCAGGTGTGCATGCCGATGGTGACAACAAGGACAAGCTTTATTGCAACGACCTGGTACCTGAGCGTTTCGGCAGACATCGTGAGTATGCGTTGGGTAAGAACTCTGGTAAGGCGAATATCGTGCAGAACCTCAATGAACTGGGATTGGAACTGACGCCTGAGCAGACCAAGGCGGTGACCAAGCGAATCACAGAACTCGGCGACCGCAAGGAGCTGGTAACCCAGGACGACCTGCCATACATCGTGAGTGATGTATTGAAGCATGGAGCTCCAGAGGATAAGGTGAAACTGGTAAGTTACATGGTATCAACCTCATACGGTTTGAAGCCTATAGCCAGTGTAAAGGTAGAAATAGAGGGTAAGGAGTATGAAGACCGTAGCTCTGGTGATGGTCAGTATGATGCTTTCGTGAAAGCCCTCCGCAATATCTACAAGGTGAAGCTCGGCAAGACCTTCCCTAAGCTCGACAACTATCAGGTAACCATCCCACCTGGTGGTCGTACCGATGCCCTCGTTCAGACCGTCATTACCTGGCGTGAAGGTGACCGTATCTGGCGTACCCGAGGCTTGGATGCCGACCAGACAGAAGCCGCTATCAAGGCAACGCTGAAGATGATTAATATGTACGAGGCAGATAAGAGCGATGATCAGGCTGTTTCGCCTCGAAATCTGGATATGGAATAATATCTCCGAAGGTTACGAAAATATCTCCGAAGATTATGAAAATATCTCCGAAGATTACAGAATTATCTCCGAAGGTTATAAACAATAAAATAATTAAAAAATCAAATAAGATGAAATTAAACATTGCAGTTCTCGCCGGTGATGGTATCGGACCAGAGATTATGAAGCAGGGCGTAGCAGTTATGCAGGCCATTGCAGAGAAGTTCAACCACGAGTTTACTTACAACGAGGCTATCTGCGGCGCTCACGCTATCGACGAGGTAGGTGATCCATTCCCAGAAGAGACCTTCAAAACTTGTATGGATGCTGATGCTGTACTCTTCGCAGCCGTTGGTGACCCACGTTTCGACAACAACCCTACAGCCAAGGTTCGTCCTGAGCAGGGCTTGCTCGCTATGCGTAAGAAGTTGGGTCTCTTCGCCAATGTTCGCCCAGTAGCTACATTCGATTGCCTGCTCCACAAGTCACCATTGAAGGATGAACTCCTGAAGGGTGCTGACTTCGTAGTTATCCGCGAGTTGACTGGCGGTATGTACTTCGGTGAGAAGTATCAGGATAACGATAAGGCATACGATACAGATATCTATACCCGTCCTGAGATTGAGCGCATCCTGAAGGTAGCTTTCGAGTTTGCCATGAAGCGCAACAAGCACTTGACAGTAGTAGATAAGGCAAACGTATTGGCATCTTCTCGTCTCTGGCGTCAGATTGCCAAGGAGATGGAGCCACAGTATCCTGAGGTAAACACCGATTATATGTTCATCGACAACGCTTCTATGCGCGTATTGACTGAGCCTACATTCTTCGATGTCATCGTTACAGAGAATACCTTCGGTGATATCCTGACCGATGAGACTTCTTGCATTACCGGTTCTATGGGCTTGCAGCCATCCAGCTCTCTCGGTGAGCACACACCATTGTTCGAGCCTGTTCATGGTTCATGGCCACAGGCAGCTGGCAAGAACCTGGCTAACCCTGTAGCTCAGATTCTTTCTGCAGCTATGTTGTTGGAGCACTTCGGTTTGAACGAGGAGGGTGCCTTGATTCGCAAGGCAGTAGATGCTTCTCTCGATGCCAATGTCCGCACACCTGAAATTCAGGTTGAGGGTGGTGCTCACTATGGCACAACTGAGGTTGGCGCATGGATCGTTAACTGGATTAAGAATGCTTAATCTGTAAATGGATTTTTCGGCGCTGGGTGAATTAGTCTATCTAGGCGCTTTATAGATAAAAGCCTTAAGAGAGGAGTGTTTCTTTCTCTTAAGGCTTTTCTTGTTGATTGTCCTGTCTTTCTGAATTTTAGTTCTTTTTGTAAACTCAAATAAGTTTTATAGTTTTTTATTTGGCAGTTTGCAAAAGTCTTCTTAACTTTGCACCATGAAAAGTTTTTATACATTATTATTGGCATCGATGGTTTCTTTGTCTGTATCTGCGCAGAACGTAGATGCCGACAAGGCACGTGCTGCTCAGAATAAAGCCTTGCGCGATTCACTCTCCAAGGCTACAGAAGTGCTTGCATATCATCCTGACAGTATCGATCTGCGACTGAAAAAGGCTGCTTGGAATATCCAGTTGGAGCAGTGGCAATATGCTAAGGATGATCTTGATAAGGTACTCTTTCTGAACAATACCAATATCGCCGGTTTGTTCTATCGTGCCTTTGTCAATGAGAAGTTGCTCCGTTATAACTTTGCGCGTCTCGATTATCAGAATCTTCTGGTACTTGTTCCTGGCAACTTCCAGGCGCAACTCGGTCTGGCTTTGCTCAATGAGAAAGATAAGCATTATACCGAGGCTTACGATGGCATTAACAGTCTGATAGAGCAATACCCTGACAGTGCGATGGCTTATGCTGCAAGAGGTGGCATGGAGAAGGAGAGGGGGATGCTTGAGCTGGCAGAGTTTGATTACGCCAAGGCGATGGAGTTGGATGCCGGTAATGAGGATTTTGCTTTCAATCATGTAGACATCCTGATTCTGCTTGGAAGAAAAGACGAAGCCTATCGTGATTTGAAGAAATTGCTCGATGCCGGTTGTCAGCCAGGCAGGTTGCAAGGTTTCTATGCAAGGTTGAAAAAGAAGAAAAAGTAGTATTTAAGAGTTATAAAAAAAGAGTTTTTAAAGATAAATAAGACAAGAATGCATAAAATTATTCCCTATATCCTGGCTGCCTGTTGTCTCTGTATGGTGGCATCCTGCGATACCGTCTTCGATGTTCATCCGTATGATGTGCAAATCGACGGCGATAGAAATCTGAATGTTACCAATATTCAGAAGATTGAGGCTGCAGTAAAGTCGGAAGATACAATCCGTTTTGCTATGATCAGCGATTCGCACCAGTGGTTGGATGATTTGAAGAGTGAGGTTAATGATATCAATCGCCGCAGTGATTCCCTCGATTTCGTGATTCATTGTGGAGACCTTACCGACTTTGGTGCTACCCGTGAGTTTCAGTGGACCCGTGACCATCTTCAGAAGTTGAAGATACCTTTCGTGGCTCTGCTGGGTAATCATGACTGTTTGGGTACAGGTAACCAGTCTTATCAGAAAATCTTTGGTAATCCGGATTTCAGTTTCATTGCCGGTAAGGTAAAGTTTGTCTGTCTCAATACCAATGCTATTGAGTTCGACTATTCCCGCCCTGTACCTAATTTCGATTTCATGGAAGAGCAGGTTAAGGCAGATGCTGATGACTTTTCGCGTACCGTTGTCTGCATGCATGCAGGACCTTATTCAGAACAGTTTAATAATAATGTGGCTAAGGTCTTCAATTTTTATACGCATCAGTTCCCTGGTTTGATGTGCTGTCTTTACGGTCATGGTCATCATACCGAGCAAAATGACATTTATGGCGATGGCATCATCTATTATCAGGTGGCTAATGCCGCTAAGCATCAGTACTATATATTCACCATTACTCCAAAAGGTTATCGTTATGAAATTATTGAGTTTTAAGCATATATTCATTCTGGGAGCTTTGCTTGCTGCAGGTTCTGTACAGGCTCATGCTGCCGATGAGGTTACCGGGAAAAGTGAGGAGTTGGAACTGACGGATAGTATCGTTCATGATACGCTGGTGTTGGCGGATGGTAAACTGACCCGATATGACCGCCGCGTCATGCGCTACCGTAAGCATTGGAATTTGCTGATACCTACTAGTGGTATCATTCAGACCTGTGGCAATATGGGTATCATTTCGCTGGGTATCGGATGGGAATATGGTAAGCGCCGCCAGTGGGAAACGCAGCTCTTGTTTGGCTACATCCCGAAGTTCAGTTCTGACGATGAGAAGTTAACCATGACGCTCAAGGAGAATTTCATTCCTTGGCGTCGCAATATCGGTAAGGGTTGGTGGTTTGAACCGCTGGAGTGCAGCCTGTATTTCAATACGGTGTTCGGACATGATTTCTGGACAAAGCAGCCTACCAAGTATGAAAGCGGCTACTATCCGTTCTCTACCAGAGTCCGTCCTAATATCGCCTTGGGTGAACGTTTTAAGTATGATATTCCGCACAATAAACGTAAGCGTATCAAGAGTATTACGTTCTTCTATGAGTTGGGTACAACGGATATCTACTTTATGCGTTTCTATCGTAACGGCAATGCCGGTTTCTGGGATGTCTTCGGCCTTTCTATCGGTGCCAAGGTGCAGTACCTTTAAACCAAGAACTGGTTGATGAGTTTGCTTACTCTGATGATATCTTCATTGTTGAGCGATGAGTTGCAAGGCAGACTCAGTTCTTCGTCAGCTATTCTCTTGGCTACAGGAAATTCCAGATGATTCATTTCCGGATAGCATGGCTGCAGATAGGGTGGGCGGAAGTAATGAATCTTTGTGCCGACCCCATTCTCTGCCAGGAAAGCTTTCAGTTGGTCTCGCTTCGGGGTAAGGAAAGGGAAGACGTGGAAAACATTTTCATGGGCAGGAGAGATGAGTTTCGCAGCGATGCATCTGTCCTTGATGCTGTCATCCAGATGCTCCAGGTATAGCTGTACCTGTTTGTATCTCGCTTTCTGTTCGTTCTCAGGATATTGCAGTTTCACATTCAGTACCGCAGCCTGAATCTCATCCATGCGCGAGTTGACGCCCTGGTATCTGAAGATGCCGTCTTCTATCTTTCCATATTCGTGTAGTGACATGATGGCTTCTGCCAATTCCCTGTTATTGGTAGTTACAGCTCCCGCATCTCCCAATGCTCCCAGATTCTTGCTAGGATAAAAACTGTGGGCGGCAGCATCCGAAAGATTTCCGGTATATCTTCTTTTCGATGGTTTTTCAGAAGAATCAGATAGAGTAGTGGAGCATCCGAATCCCTGCGCATTGTCTTCGAAAAGCAAGAGATGATGCTTCTTGCAGATTTCAGCAATCTTCGGAGTCCATGCCAGTTTGCCATAGAGATGAACAATCATGATGGCTTTGGTCTTCGGTGTGATTCGGGCTTCTATCAGTTGGTCATCTATCTGTAATGTATCGATATTGGCATCCACCAATACAGGTGTCAGTCCTACGCTGCTGATGGCAAGTACGGTAGCGAAATAAGTGTTGGCAGGCACGATCACCTCATCACCTTTCTGCAACTTTCCGATAGCCAGTTCGCCCATCAGCATCAGTTTGAGCGCATCCGTCCCATTAGCGCAGCTGATGCAGTATTCTGTACCGATAAACTGTGCATACGATTTCTCAAACTTCTTTACGGTTTCACCTTGCAGATACCATCCGCTGTTGACCACCTTGTTGATAGCATCCTTTATCTCCTTCTCGTATGGCTCATTGAGAGCCTTCAGGTCGAGATAAGGAATCTTCTTAACTTCTGTTTCCATTGTTTCTTCTGTGATGATTTATACAAGTGATAAGACTTGTTTCTATAAATAAAAACGGATGTTTTGCGGTATTTATTATATGGGGAGCTATAAAAAAGACAAGAGCAGCTATCTTCTCAGACAACTGCTCTACATTCAATAGGTATTAGTTTTCTTTAAGGTAAAAAGATTGTATTCAGGATAACGTTTGCAAAGGTACTAAAAAAAACTGAAATAAAAAAATAAAATGGCAACAAATTTACCATCTACTTAAAAAAAAGTTTTAAAAACCCTTTGCGGAGTCTTTTCTGTTTGTACGAGAAAACAGATTTTTATATAAATAATGCCAAATAAAAAGCTGTGAAATGGAAAAAACTGTCACGAAACCGTCTTTTTCCCTTTCACAGCGTTCGATGTCTAAAATATTTTGCCAAACAGGATGTTCATCATAGTTTTGATTCGATATGCTCTCTATAAAAATGGTTACCATCAATATATAGTCAATATGCTATCTTGGGTATGATTCTTCCCAACAGTTAGATAAGGTGTCTTCCAACTCCAAATTCTTCTGCAACTTGCGAGAATCGGATATAATTTTTAGCCTTTATCGTTTAAAAGATTCTAAAAAACAGTAATTATCGTTTACGAGTTCCCACTAGTGGGAACTCTCATTTATTTTATTTTTTGTATCTTTGCACCATGTGACACAGATTAGAACCTTATTACCTACTTTGGAGGCGTCGCGACAAAAACAGTAATGTACGGATCTCTACTTCCGAAAGCCAACGGAGGCGGAGACAGGAGAGATTATGCCCATAGCAAGAGAGCTATACAGCGCATTCTCAGCTCAGTGTTCACGGTGACACGGTGACAGGGTGACACGAGTTTTTCAACATTTCGCCTCGCACGCGGGCAGGCAGGAAAAATCAGGCCGAAAGTTCCTGCCTGCCCGCGCGAGAGTAAATCTTCAGAATTCCCTGTCACCTCTGTCACCCTGTCACCCAGAAGTCGGTTGTTTCCGAGACGGAAATCAAAGACTTACGATGCAAAAGTCAGGGACTTACGATATGAAAGTCAGGGACTTATGATGCAAAAGTCAGTAGCTTACGATGTATAAGTAGCTACTCATTAAAATATTTTGCCAAACAGGATGTTCACCATAGTTTTGAATAGAATCTTGGCATCAAACCACCAGGATCTGTGTTCCAGGTAGTAGAGGTCAAGACTCAGTCTTCTCAACATCTTCGGCATCGTATCCGTATATCCGTTATACAGGGTGGCATAAGAAGTAGCACCCGGTCGGATCTGATACAGATAAGTATAGCGAGGATCATGCTTGATGATTTGGTCGATGTAGTATTTCCGTTCCGGGCGGGGACCGACCAACGACATGTCTCCCTTTAGAATATTCCATAACTGTGGAAGTTCATCTAAATGGTGTGTTCTTATGAATTTTCCTACACGTGTGAGTCGAGTGTCGCCTTCAATCTCTAGTAGATTTGGACCATCTTTTTCTGCATCAGCCTTCATAGATCTGAACTTATAGATGTTGAAAGGTTTCCCGTGTAAACCTATACGTTCTTGCTTGTAGATGATAGGTAATCCGTCTTCCCATTTGATAGCTAGGGAGATAATGACAAATAGGGGAGAAGATAGAACGAGACAAGGTACAGAAACAAGAATATCTGTGGAACGTTTCACGAAACGCTCCATTCTGTTGTTTCTATTCTTGGTTTCTGTTTTGTTTTGTATGGTCATTTCTCTACTTTTTTCTTTAGTTTGATTTTTTGATTGATACCGATGTGTAGCATCGTATAGAGGGCTATATCGATAAGTAAGATACCTGTTAATCCTACATTCATATTGCCAAGTATTACGTTGGTGCCAACGAAAGTTAGGGTTAGTAGGATGATAAAGAATAACGTATAGTGTTGGTTATATCCCATAGCCAATATCTTGTGATGTATGTGGCTTTTGTCTGCATCAAAGATTGGTTTCCTGTTTCTGATGCGGTGTAACACTACTCGTACGACATCAAAAGTAGGTATGATGAGCAAACTGTATGCTATCAGTACGCGTTTTGGAGACATTGGCATAATATTGGGATTTACGGCAATTGCTTTGACAAATAGGAATGCCAAGAAGAATCCCAACGTTAAGCTGCCCGAATCACCCATGAATATCTTAGTTCCTTTTTCTACTTTCCCCCACATATTATAATATAGGTATACTGTCAGTACGCCAACCAAACCTGCAATCATTACTTCATAAGCAATCAGGTTGTATGGTATGAAACAATAGAAGAAACCAAGCAGAGCAATGATGGAGAGACTTGTTGCCAATCCATCAATGCCATCTATCAGATTGAGTGCATTATCTATGAATACAAATGTAAAGATTGTGAGAGGAATACCAATACTCGAAGGTATCTCGTAAATACCAAACAAACCATAGAGGTCATTAATCTGGAGCCCACATATAGGCATGATGCTGGCAGCGAGAATTTGAGCGGCAAATTTCACTTTAGCATTAAGACCGATTAAATCGTCAATGATTCCTACAGAGTAGATAATCGACAGACTTAAGATAAAACCTACGCTCCACATACTGAGAGAGATTTTGTCTTGAATATTATTTGTAGCTATGATAAGCAATACAGCTACAGCTGAAATCATCATGCTTGGTATGAATGCAATGCCACCCAATCGTGGTATAGGTGCGCTATGCACTTTTCTTAGGGTCGGAATATCATACAACTTTTTTTTCTTGCAGAATTTCAGCACTGATGGAATGAAAAATACACCACATGTCATGCTCAGTATGAATGCTCCTATGATTGGTAATATTTCAGTTAACATATTTATATCTTCATTTTATTATATAAACTGAAAAGGTGCGTGAATATTGTATAAAACATAAAAAATGTTTGGCTGTTTCATATAAAAGGAGTATATTTGCAGAAAAATGAGACAATATGACGCAACTGAATAGAAAATTGCCTTTAGGCATACAGGATTTTGAAGAGATGCGTAGAGATCATTATATCTATGCTGATAAGACTGATATGGTTTGGAAACTGGCTAATGGTACTAAATACAATTACCTGAGCCGTCCACGCCGTTTCGGTAAGTCTCTTTTGTGCTCTACCCTTAAGTGTTATTTTGAGGGTAGAAAGGAACTCTTTGAAGGTCTCAAAATTATGGAACTTGAATCGGAGTGGGTAAAACGTCCTGTAATCTATTTCAGTATGAGTTTGGGTGGTTCTTCTGCACAGACGCTTACAGAATATTTGAACAATGTATTGTCTTCATACGAGAAGATATATGGCAGAAATCCGGATGAGCAGTCTTTAGGTAATCGTTTAAATGGTATCATTCAGAGAGCATATGAACAGGCGGGAGTACAGATAGCCATTATCGTTGATGAGTATGATGTTCCTTTGCAGCATACCTATGAAACCAATCATCATGATGCATGCCGTGAGATATATCGTAACTTCTTTACAGGGTTAAAAGACTATGGTTACTGCATCAAGTGCGTCTTTATTACTGGCATTACTAAGTTTACTCAGATAAGTTTGTTTAGTATGCTTAATACATTAACTAATGTCAGTTTTAGAAATGAGTATGCAACAATATGTGGTTTGACTAAAGATGAAATTCAGTTCTATTTTTCAGAACAGCTATCTGAATTGGCAGATAACTATGCAATCACGAAGAGTACCCTTATGGATACAATGAGTTCTATCTATGATGGCTATCATTTCTCTCGTAGTCTCGTCGGTGTTTATAATCCTTTTAGTGTATGTAATGCCTTGGCTAATCTGCGCCTAAATTCTTATTGGATAGCTTCTGGTTCCAACGAAATGTTGCTCAAGGTCTTGCGTAAATTCATCAACGAGATTCCTGAGCTGGACAATTGTTTGATTGATTCTGACTATTTGGAAATGAGTGATGTCAATATGAATGATCCAAAACTCTTCCTTTATCAGTCTGGTTATCTTACAATCAAAAAGGTAGTAGGTAGCAGTTATATGTTAGGTTATCCTAACCGAGAAGTACGAAATGCGATGTTTGGTATGATTCTTCCGATAATGTTGCATAAGGAGTCTTCGCAAGTAAGCAATGCTATTCAAGAATTAAAGATATCGATGCTAGCTGCTAATATTGATAGGAGTATGTTTTGTCTTAAGCAGTTGGTAGCTGGTACTCCTTACAGTACCCAAAAGAAGGAAAACTTTGTTTTTGAGGAGCATTTCCGTTTTATTCTGAAGAACATTTTCTATCTCTGTGGCTTTAAGGTCTCTGAGGAACAGCAGATGTCTGCAGGTAGAATAGATTTGGTGGTCGAGACCTCAGAAAATATCTACATTTTAGAACTTAAGATGTCTGATAATGGTGGTGTAGTTTCTGCCTCATATCAAATCTCTTCTCGTCATTATGCTGATGCCTATGCTGCATCTTCCAAGCCTGTTGTCTCACTTGCTCTTGAGTTTGACAGAGAGAGTAGGGGGCTGATAGATTGGAAGAAAATATGAAGAATATAGTTAAGCAAGCATGTTCTTTTCTATAAACCTTTGGGGGCATAGTCTTGAGATATGTAGTTAAAAAAATAATTTTAAAGCAATAATATGTTGAAAAGTTAGTTATATATAATATAGATAAATGAAATTTTAATTAATGCATGAAATAATGATTTCAATAATAACTGCAACATATAATAGCGCTGAAACAATAAATGATACGATAAAATCTGTATTGTGTCAAACAAATAAAGATTTTGAATATATCATTGTTGATGGTGGGTCAACAGATGAAACCATTGATATAGTGAAAAGTTATGAATCAGAATTCTCTGGTAGATTGAAATGGGTATCTGAAAAAGATAAAGGTATTTATGATGCCATGAATAAAGGTATAAAAATGTCTGCTGGAGATATAATTGGAATCTTGAATTCTGATGATTTCTATACAGATGAAGATGTTTTGCAGACTGTTGCTGATAACTTTCTTAATCATTCCGTAGATGCTATTTATGGTGATATTCATTTTGTTCATGAAGGTAATCTAGGCAAATGTGTGAGATATTATTCCTCCAAAATGTTTTCTCCTTTTTGGCTTCGTTTTGGTTTCATGCCCGCTCATCCATCTTTTTATTGCAAGAAAGATGTATACGACAAGGCTGGTCTTTATCGTTTAGATTACAAGATTGGTTCAGATTATGAGATGATGGTTCGTCTCTTCAAAAAGCATAAGATAGTGGCTAAATACATAGCTAAGGATTTTGTTACCATGCGTACAGGTGGTGCAAGTAACAGTAATGTAAGAAGTCGCCTTACGCTTATCAAGGAGGATGTAAAGGCTTGTCGTGACAATGGCCTTTACACCAATTCCTTGCTTATCTGTTTGAAATATTTGTATAAGATCTTCGAGTTTAGAGTTTAGGCTCTAAACTCGAATTTTCTTTCTATCTCGTTATACAAGTCAAGGTATTCCTGAAAAGTTTTCTCCCACGAGTATGTCTCAGCATTTTTAATTCCTTTTTTTATTATTTGCTGGCGATATGTATTATCTTTCAATTTATTAATTTGTCTAATGAAATGATTTATAGATGGACTATCTATTAACTGTTCTTTATCTCCGATGATTTCTTCTATTGAAGAATTTTTTAATGCTAGAACAGGGCAGCCTGATTTTTGTGCTTCTACAATCGGCAAACCAAATCCTTCGTATGAAGAAGGATAAATTAAGGCAAAAGCTGCATTATAGAGTTCGTTTAACTCATCATTGGTGATATATCCCAACTCTTCATAATTGTCACCTAGAATTTGCTGCGTATTTATTTGTTCTTCATTAGTGAGTTTGCTTCCCACAATCTTTAGCTTAATCTTTGCTTCTGCTGCAACTTTGCAAGCTAACTCGAAATTCTTGTAATGTACTCTATTGCCAACGAACACTAAAAATTGTTCTCCATTTTTTGTGTATCTAGAGAGCTCATTTTTAATAACAAAAAAATCATCAGAAGCACCATTGTATATAACAAGGATTCTATCTTTGTTAATGTTTGGATTATATTTTAATAAATCCTTTTTGGTATTTTCTGAAATGCATATAATATAGTCTGCTTTGTTGATGGCATATTTCTTAGTAAAGCAGTGTATTGCTTTTCTTAATCCTTTCGAATAACGCTCATAGGTAAAATCATGTACTGTAATGATATTTATGGCGTGATGGTTCATGCAGACTCTATAATAAGTAGAGTGAAAAATAAATGGTTCTTTGCACTTTATGCTAATAGGTATGTATCGTTTAATGTTAAAGCCAATTCTTTTTTGGGTATCTATAATTAACTCTGTAGGTACATGCAGACGTTGGTAAAAGATGTTATCTTTTACCCCTTTTGTGTTTATAAAACTAATCTTATGAGTTAATGAATTGCATTTTAGCAAACGCTTAATAATTTCATACCAAACGACAGATATGCCTCCTGATTTCTGCCAGGCGAATACAAGATTATCTATTATTACATTCATCTTTATTCTCTATTTTTATGTTATACTTTTATACTATTGAATTGTATAATTCTTTATATTGTGCGACAATGTTAGAAAGTGAAAATCGTTTAGTATTTTCAAGACCTAAAACAATATGCTCATTTCTTGTCTTATCATCGTTTATGATTTTAATAATGTTTTGTCTAATATTATCCACATTGAAAGGATTTACGTAATATGCAGCTTTACCTCCAATTTCTGTCATTGGTGGTAGATTTGATGTAATGACAGCTCTTCCGGTTGCATTTGCTTCTATTATGGGCATTCCAAATCCTTCGTATTCAGAACAGAAGCTAATTATGTCTGCTTTGTTATATTCTTGAATGATTTCTGCATCAGTTAAATCAGCCAAATTGGTTAATGAAATATTGCATTCCTGTATGGCTTTCATTTGTGGCATCGTTAATTTTCCAATTATTGTTACTTTGCAGTTAATGTTTTTTAATGCAATCATTGTGCGCTCTACATTTTTGTTCCAACTAGTTCCAATTAGTAAAATGTTAGGGCAGTGCTTTTTAAACTCTATTGGGCTGTAATTGAAATTTGGGTCAATTGCATTGTATATAACTTGTACATCTTTGCGATTTGTAAAACGCGCAATTGATTTTTTAGTATTCTCTGATATGCATACAACTCTAGTTGCTAACAGCAATGGAATTTTGAACCAAAAAAGCTTCATAATAAGTTTTTTCAGACCTTTTGAATTATCATAAACGCATGCATCATGTATTGTTAAAACCGTTTTGCAAAACATTAATGGTATGATGCAATAATGAATGTCTCCTGTTATATGGTTGATTCCTCTCTTATTTCTGTGTTTGAAAGTATACCACATATTTCTCAATATGCTTTTTATTGAAGCATACTGAGAAGGCATTTCAAAAACTTCTTTGTCTTCCATTTGGTTGACGTAAAGGTCTGAAACTTTTTTTATGCTGTAACCAGCTTTATGGTTACGATAAAAATATGTTATCTTCATTTTATTCTTTGTTATAAATATTTTTTGTAAAAAGAAATGTAAGCTTTTGCTGTATTCTGCCAAGTAAATGTCTGTGCATATTGAATATATGCATTTGTTAGCTGTTCTGTCTTGTATGTCCCTTTGGACATTTCTAGCATAATGTTTGCCATTTCTTGGATATCATCTTCTTTTGTGTAGATGGCAAAATCCTGCCCTATTTCCGATAGAGAAGAGTTTCTGCATGTCATAACAGGTGTGCCACATGCAAACGATTCTAAAATGGGAAAGCCGAATCCTTCATAACGAGAGGGAAATAATGTGGCTAAGGCTTCATTGTAAAGAACCGTAAGCTCTGCATCAGAAACATAATTTAAAAAGATGATTCTTTTTTGACTGATAAGCGCTTTGTTTTCTTCTAAAATGTTTTTTTGAGGGTTGTCCCATAGTAATACTATCTGAACCTCTTTGTTAATTTGAGAGAAAATTCTGAAAGCAGCTAAAAGATTTCTGATGTTCTTTCTTTCTTTTGTGCATGAAACTGAAAGAAAATATGGCATCGTAATACCTAATTTCTTTATAACTTCTATATTTTTCGAATGTCTGGTTTTGTGGAATAAATTATGGGATATTCCCCAAGGAATTACTTCTATTTTATTTTCAGAGACACCAAATCTATCTATTATATCATTTTTTGTGTTTTCTGAGCATGTAACTATACCGACGGATTGCTGAGCGGTTCTTTCCCATAGAGACATCATGTTTTTATCATTTCTTTCTTTTGAAAGGTCATAAAGACATGTGTCATGAATCGTAGCAACCATCTTGTCTTTCCTTGATACTACATCATAGTTGTGTGGGATGTGTATAAGGTCTTTTTTTATGAAATTATGAACATAAAAAGGCTCGATTTTTGTCAATTGGATTCCGATTTTTTGTGGTAATAAAAATTTATGCTTAGGGCAAAGTACATCCAAATCCTTAATCCAAAAGCTGTTAATACCACTTGCGTATAATGCAATGTTAAATTCTGTGTCTTCTTGCAGGAGGGCATAAACTAATTCATTGGTAGCCCGTCCTACTCCAGATATATAGTTCTCACCGAAGAATCTTGGTAAGATCATTGTGTTTGCTTTTATCAGTATTGTTTTCTTTGTCATAATTTATTTAAATAAAGGAGTTTTTAAATTTGTTAAAATGCTATTTTTGAGGATGAATCGCCCTGCAAGAAATATGTAACAGCATATTATGGATGCTGACACTATTAAAGATATAACGTATGAATTGATAAAATATTTTATCACATAACAAATAATTATTATGGGAGAAAATCCAATAATATGTTTGATTATTAGTTTAAATGGTATTTTTAGACCTAAATATTTTGTGACACAAAACTGTGAACTTAGTAAAACCGATAATTCTGCTAAAATTAAAACTATTGCTGAACCATTTTTCCCAAAGTTGAGAGTTAGGAAAATGTTCAATATAATTCCGACAGATGCGGCAAGAATTGAGTTCCTTAAGATATCCTTGTCTTTCCCCATAGGTAGCAATGTTTGCAAAACAATTATTTGGTCATAGCCGACAAGGAAAAATAATGGCGTCATGATTTGTAGAGGTGTTGTTGCACCTTCATAACCTTTGCCAGACATTAAATATATGAGTTCTTGGCTAAAGGGAAAAACGAAGAAAATTAAAGGTATGGCAAAGAGCATTAATGCATTTATTGCTTTACGAATGAGTGCTTTTGCCTCTGAATTATCATTAGATTTTAACGCAACGCTAACTCTTGGTACCATTACAGATGTTAATGCTGTAAACATAGTCATTATCACTGTTAGGAGTTTGTTGGCTGTCGTATAATAGCCAACTTCTATGTCATTTGTTGCAAATCCTAGAAACGCAACGTTTAAAGTCGTGTACATGGAGTTCATAAACCAATAAACTCCTAGAATGAAAAATGATCCGATAATAGCTTTGTTGATTTTTAAAGTAAAATTAAAAGACACATACTTTTTTGCATAGATAAAATTTATAATACCATTACCAGCCCAAGTTAGTGCAACTAAAAAATAATACAATTTTACATCTGTCTCCGTTTTTACAAATAGAAAAACCGAGATGACGAATAATATTTTTACAAAAATAGTTCTTGCCGCTATATATTTAAAATTTTCTAATCCCTGAAAGAACCAATTAATTAGCATATAGTTAAAAAAAAGTTTTCCAACGCCAATATATAAAAGATCTTTATATGGTGCAAATTTAGGTACAATATTTGTTGCAATTATCAATATGATGATTGCCGTAATGGTAGTTAAAGTGTTTAATGAAAACAGTTGAGAAAATACATTGTCAAGTTTTTGTTGATCATTCTTGCATTTGGCAATTTCACGAATGCCAATTGTATTCATTCCCATCATAGACAGGATAGTAAAGTATTCAACGATGCTATCAACAAAGTTGCATGCTCCTATGTTAGCAACGCCTAACACTCGAGATACATATGGATACACCATGAGCGGAAAAATATATCCACTCATGGTTAGAATTGCATTGTATATAAAATTTTTCTTTAATGATTGCATTTTTTATCTTGTGTATTGTCTATTATAGTCTGTATTTATAAATATCCCTTTATAAGGAAGAAAATAATCTGTACCTTCGCCATATCCCTTAAAGCCTTTGTATGTATAAAGTATAGTGTAAGCTACAAGTATAAATGCTAATATTAACTTACCGTAGTTTTGCTTTAAAAGTGAGAAGACAACTGGCACCATAAACATTTCCATTATATTGAAATAGATGAGAGCTCTACTAACAACAATTTGCAATATTGTTCCGTTGCAAATGATATAGAATACTGTGCCTATCAAGTACAAATTGAAGAACAAGTAGTATCCTCTTGGTTTGTCTGTAATATATCTATCATAAACCAGAAGTGGAACAATCCAAATTAATCTTCTAATTGTTGCCAATATCATAGATGTCATGCTGGTTGCATCACCATTTACAGAATAGTATTCCATTTTGTCTCCAGCTTGCTCGCCCAATAATGCAAAAATTCCCAATGGTAATTTGTTGACGATGCCAGATATAGCAATTAGTATTGTCAATGATAAAATTCCAATAATCAATATGTTGTTTAATTTTTTGTTTAAAAATAGTGCTATAATTCCCATTAGGATAGTTTTGTGAAATAATGCACCAATAATTATCATTATAATATAATATAGCTTCTTGTCTTGTGTAAGCCATACTAGTCCTATGGCATAGAATGTCATAGCCATAAATTGCCGATTCATTCCCATATAGTAAACAGTTGACATATAAAATACTAATAGGGACGTAAATGGTGCATCAGAACATTTGAATATCAAATAAAAAAATCCACTATAAAATATAACTGAAAATACTGTCAAGAATATAGTATAATTATCTGATATGCTTCTTATAATATAGGTGAATATTACATAACCAATGTCGAAATCAGAATCTTCTGGTTGTATAGAAATAGTTAGGTCTTCAAAGAAATTGTGGTATGGGTCCCAATCAGTTCCTGTTTCCCATCTAAATCCATCTTGGAATACTAAAAGTGCAAAGCAAGTAAAGGCAAAAACATACTTGTATTTCTCGATAATGTCTTTGTTGAACATTTCAAGAAATACAAATATTGATATAATTCCTATAATTGCAAAATACATATATTATGATTTTTTTGATGCGTCCTTATAAAGGACATAAATACTTGTAAATACGAAAGCTGCAAAGATGTATGCTATTATAATAGTCATTCTCTTTGGTCCATCTTTCTTAAGTGGAACTGTAGCAGGTTTTATTACAGTGAAGGCTGGGGTACGTTCTTGCACTTTGGCTTTAGCCATTTGAAGTTGTTGTGCACATTGATTGTAAATGTTATAACGTAGTTGCATTTCATTTTCCATTTCTTCCTGTTTAGTCTTGAACGATGTCAATATAACATCCTCGTTAGCATCAGAATATGAACTATACAATTGTTGTGCTTTTGTATATTGTGCTTTTGCATCTGTGCAAAGCTTCTGCATATAGAGCAAATCATTTTTTGCTTTTTTTGTTCTATAATCTGTAATATATTGCTGTATTTTAGCTCTGACCGTGTCTGCTAATGTTGCCGATACTAGCGGGTCTTGTGTAACCGCAGATATAGTAATGAGACTGGTCTTTTTATCTACATTACATTTTATTGTTTGTGAGATGTTTTGCAATATATCATCCTGCTCTTTATTGAGCTTAAAATTATCTACTTTTTCCTCATTTTTAGCATTGGCATCTTGTTTCTTAAACAGAGAGGTTGCTACGCCAATCATTTTAGACCACCACGTTTTTTTCTGATAGCTTTTTAAATATGTGTAGAGGTCAATGTTTTTTAAACCACTTTTTTGTGTAGAAATTTTTACAGAAAATAGCTCTGTAACAAATGGTACAGATTGAACTATCTCAGGATATAATTCAGGATATATAGCATCTATTGCGCCATTAGAATTACCCACATTTATACCTACCATTGATGCGATATCGCTTAAACTTCCAGACAAATTCATGCCTGATGATAATTCTGGAGCCAAAACAACTTCTGCCTTGTATGTTTTGGGTATACTAAACGACACTATAACTCCTATTAGCAAAGCTATACTGCAAACTTCAATAAATAACTTTTTAGATTTCCACAATACTTTTATGATGGAAATTAAATCAATCTTATCCTCGATCTGTTTGTCTGTATTCATATTATTCTATGTTATTTGTCAGCTGTACACATACGTACTTACATTAATTTACTTACTCATATTAGCAATCGTAGCAATCATGGCGGCGATGCTGCTCATGCTGCTTCCCATACTCATCATTTCGGCGGTACTCATCTTGCGCTTCAGCTTGGCTGGGACGACAATCTCGCTGCCTGGCTGCACTTTGGCACCATGAGAGAGCTTGGCTACCTTGCCATTCATATAGATGATGTATGCCTTGCTCTTTAATGCATCTGAGGCAAAACCACCTGCCTGATCGATATAGTAGCTTGCTTTCTTGCCCTTTTCGTAGGCTACTGTATTGGCAAACATTACGGCACCATTGATCTTTACCGTACCATTGTACTGAGGAATGACCAGACGGTCGCCCTCGCGCAAGATGATGTCGGCATCGCTGCCTGGATTCGCCAATGCCTCAGGAAGGTCGATACCTACAGGGTATTCGCTAGGTACGTTGAACTTCTCTATATTGGTGCGCTCTACATCCTTAGAGGTCTGCGAGATGGCACTGGCATTGTTGCTGCTGGAGGCTAGCTGCAGAAGGTTTTTCTGTATCTCTTCGCGCTGCATCTTCAATACTGCCTCCATGCGCTGCTTCTCTTGTTCGTTGGCTTTGCGGATGATGCGGGCTCCCTTGAGATATGCCTGGTCGGTAGCTCCACCTGCCTTCTTGAAGAGTTCACTCAGGCGGGCGTTGCGACGGTCTAATGTATAGAGACCGGCAAACATCACTTCACCGGTAATCGATACGTTCTGCTGCTCTACATAAGCCGGACTCTGACGGATCATTACTTCATCAAATGGCATCAGCTTGAAGCCAGGGGTGCCGTCGATAACGAAGCCGTCTTTAAGAGATAAAGTGTAGGTCTTGGCGATAACGCTATCTGGACGTAAAGCCTTGGCATCCATCACTCTACGGCTTACCATTACATTAACGGTTGAAGCCTTGTCGGTCAAGCCGCCTGCCTGAAGAACGAAGTCTTCGAGGGTCTCATTGTCGGCATATTGGTAAACTCCTGGATATTGCACTTCGCCACGGATGGTGAGGGTGCGCTCTACAATCTTTTCCTGTCGGGTAGGGATGAAGAGAACATCGTTTTCCTTCAATGGGATATCTGGAGTCTTGCCGTTCATGATGCCGGCAATGTCTACACTTACTACTTCGAGTGAGCGGTCTGGCTTCATGCGGTGCATTACGGCACGGTTGGTGAAGGCTTCCTCTGTCAATCCTTCGGCATGCTCTACCAGGGTGCGTACGCTGTTGATTTCTTCGCCGAGATTGTACATGCCCGGACGGAATACGGCTCCTTTCACCTCTACGGTGTTGGCGTAGCGTGGCAGGATGCTGTCTACGCTGATTGAGTCGCCGTCATCGATACGGAAACTGGAGAAGTCGAACTCTTCTATATTATATACGGCACGTTCTCTGCCGGTCTTGCGGTTCAGTCTTACTGATTTCTTGTAGGCATCGCCTGTAAAACCGCCGGAATACTTCAGAAGGGAATTGACACTCTCGTTCTTCTTCATTTCGTAAATCATCGGGCGCTTGACCTTTCCGGCGATGGTTACGAGACAATCGTATGGACCTACTACGATAACATCGTTGTCGGCAAGGCGGACATTACCCGTCAGTTTGCCGTTCAGAATATAGTCGTAGATATCAACAACCGTTACCAGTTTGTTGTGTCTGTATACCTTGATGTTTCGCAATGTACCCAGATCGTTGGTTCCGCCAGCCATGTAGAGTGCATGGAATACGGTAGCGAAGGCTGAGAGGGTATAGGTGCCCGGAATCTTAACCTCGCCCATCACGTTTACCATGATGGTCTTGGTCTGTCCTACGGTAAGCTTGATGCGGCTTGAACGGTATCTGCTGCCCACGGTATTGCGCAGGCGGGCATTAGCCTGAGCTACGGTTAAGCCTGAAACGCTGACCGGTCCATAACCCTCGATGGTTACTTCACCATCTGGCGAAACGGTGCTCTCGATGGTTTTCTGAGAGGCGCCATAGATATCGATGATGACGGCATCGCCAGGCCCCAGACGATAGTTCTGTGGGGTAGCGATGTTCATATTTGGCTCGAAACTGAGGTCTTTGTTGTTGAAGATGTCACGGCCGAAAACCTTACTGCGCTTCTGGTTGAGCTCAGCCTGCAGCTGTTTTACCATGGTAGCTGTATCGGGTACCAGGGCATTCATTTCCTTGCTGAAATCGTCATAATCTGGGTTGGTTTCATCATAAGATGAGTAGTAGCTGTCGTTCTGCTTGCTCTGGATGCGATAATTGCTATAGGTTGAAGCCTGCTTCTCTTTGTCCTTGTCCTGGTAATCTTCTCTTTGCTTACCATTGTTGGTCCGCATTCTCTTGTTGCCTGCATTTCCTGCAGCGGTTGTGCTGTAGAGCTCGTTCTGCTGCGACATCTTCTGATACTTATTGCGTACACGTCGAATCTGGGAGATGTCTACGCCCTTCTGCATCAGTTTGGTAACAATCTGCGAATTGGCTGTGCCACGCTCATGTTCTTTCACCACAAAGCTCATGACCTGATCATCGGTCATGTGTGAACTCTGTGCGAAAAGAGGCCCTGAAGTCAGGACGAGCGCCAGTACAAGTATGATATGTTTCTTCATTTTTGTTCTATTATCTTAGTTATATTTATGTAATAACTCGAAAAAAGTGATTTTGTTGCTATAGAAGGCTGAAAAGATGTTAATAAAAACAAGAAACCCAGGGTTCAACCCTGGGTTACTGATGTTCTGAGCGAGATACGGGAGTCGAACCCGCCTCACAGGCTTGGGAAGCCCGTGCACTACCGATGTGCTAATCTCGCGAAGGAAAATACTAACTCCTTTCACAAGAAAGAGCCACGAGCGGGACTCGAACCCGCGACCCACGCATTACGAATGCGTTGCTCTACCAACTGAGCCATCATGGCTTTTTGCCCGAAAGCAGATGCAAAGGTAATGAATATTTTTTGAAATAAGAAATTATTGCCTAAACTTTTCTCGTGGTTAACTCTTATTAACTAAAGTTTGTTGGTTGCTATACCGGGTTCATAATAAAAGAGGGACTATCGCCAGTGGATAGTCCCTCTTCAGATTATAGTTTCTTGAATGTCAATTCTTCTTTTTTCGAATTTTTGCCTACCGAGATGGTGTCGCCTGGCTTCATTGTGCCATCGAGTAACATCTCGCAAACGGAATCTTCGATGTAGGTCTGGATGGCGCGGCGGAGTGGGCGGGCACCAAACTGCACATCGTATCCCTTCTTGGCTACCATCTCCTTTGCCTTTTCGGTAATCTGGAAATGGAATCCCAAGTCTTCTATTCTCTTGACCAGTCCTTCCAGGTCGAGGTCGATGATGCGCTTGATGGCATTGAGATCCAACTGGTCGAAGGTGATGATGTCATCGAGACGGTTCAGGAACTCTGGAGCAAACTGCTTGCTCAGACTCTTCTGAACGATGCTGCGGGCATACTCCTTGTCTTTCTCATCCATCGCCAATCCGCCTTTTATACCTGCAGAAGTAAAGCCGACGCCTCTGCCGAAATCTTTCAGCTGGCGGGTTCCTGCATTAGAGGTCATGATGATGATGGTGTTGCGGAAGTCGATGAGTCGGCCGTTGCCATCGGTAAGTCTGCCTTCGTCGAGTACCTGTAAGAGCAGGTTGAATACCTTGCTGTTGGCTTTCTCGATTTCGTCGAGCAATACGATGCTGTATGGTTTGCGGCGTACCTTTTCGGTCAGCTGTCCACCTTCGTTATAGCCTACGTATCCTGGAGGTGCACCTACCAGACGTGAGGTGTTGAAACTCTCGGAGAATTCGCTCATGTCTATTCTGATGAGTGAATCTTTCGAACCAAACATTTCCTCGGCAAGTTTCTGGGCAAGATAGGTCTTACCTACACCTGTAGGACCCAGGAACATGAATACGCCAATAGGATGGTTAGGGTCGCGCAAGCCTACACGGTTCCTCAGAATGGTCTTTACCATCTTGTTGATGGCATTATCCTGAGCAATCACCTTGTGCTTCAGGTTGTGTTCCAGATCTTTCAGACGTTTGCTTTCGCCCTCAGCCATACGTTGGGCCGGTACGCCGGTCATCATGCTGATAACGTTGGCAATGTCTTCGGCTGTCACCTCAACATATTCGCCAATCTCTCCCTGCTGCCATTGTGCCTTCATGTCCTCAATCTCTTTCTCGATCTTGGTCTGGGCGTCTCTGCATGAGGCTGCCATCTCGAAGTTCTGGTTTGCTACAGCCTGCTGCTTCTTGCTGATTATCTTTTTCAGTTCTTTTTCCAACTTGATATATGGAGCAGGAACACTTGCATTATTAATATGTACGCGCGAGCCGGCTTCATCTATCACGTCGATAGCCTTGTCTGGGAAGTGGCGGTCGGTGATATAGCGCTCTGTCAGTTTGACACATGTCTCGAGAGCCTCGTCTGTATATCTCACACAGTGATGCTTCTCGTAATGTTCCTTGATGTTGTGCAGTATCAGCAGGGTCTCTTCGCGTGTAGTTGGTTCAACGATAACCTTCTGGAAACGGCGTTCCAAGGCTCCGTCCTTCTCAATGCTCTTGCGATACTCATCGAGCGTGGTGGCACCGATACACTGGATGATACCTCTTGCCAGGGCTGGTTTCAGAATGTTGGCTGCATCCATGCTACCTTCGCCGGAACCTGCGCCTATCATGGTGTGAATCTCATCTATGAAGATGATGATCTCCGGATGGTCCTCCAGTTCCTTGATGACATTCTTGATGCGCTCTTCAAACTGTCCGCGGAATTTGGTTCCTGCAACGATGGCAGTCAGGTCGAGACTTACCAAACGCTTGTTGAAGAACATAGGCGATGTTTCCTGGTTGTTGATGAGCTGTGCCAGTCCTTCTACGATGGCACTCTTTCCTACGCCCGGTTCACCTATTAATACTGGGTTGTTCTTCTTTCTGCGACCCAGAATCTCGAGCACGCGCTGAATCTCCTTCTCTCTGCCCACGACAGGATCCAGTTTTCCATCGGCTGCAGCCTTGGTCAGGTCGAAACTGAATTTGTCGATGGTAGGGGTGCTGCTCTTTTTGCGCGGAGTTCCATTTGAACGGGTAGACAGTCTCATCGGGTTCTGGTCCTTTTCCATATCGAATGGCTCTTCGTCAGTTTCCATCATGTCGTTCTGCTCGTTGTAGTCATCTTCTGTTTCTATTCCACCAGCCATCTCCAGGTTCTCTGCTTCCTCCTGCCTGTCAGCATCAGGGGTTTCTGAATCTGGTGTTAGTGGTTCCATTTTGAAATCCTTCGTCTCTTCTGTCTTCTGCTCATCATCCTTGTCAGTAGGATAGAGCATTTCGATGGCACGGTCGTAGCTTAAGCCCAGTTGACTCAGCCAGTTGGCTACAGGGTTCTTGTCATTTCTCAAGATGGCAAGCAGCAGATGTCTTGGCTCTACAATCTTGGAGTGCTCGTAGTTGTTTGCCTCGCGGATAGAGTCTCTGATAATGCTGTCTGTTATCTGGCTGAATGGGATGTGGCTGTTCTCCTTCACGTTATCGGCAGGAGTTTCTTCCACATGCTTTTCCAGTTTGCTGTTAAGGACTCCGCTGAAAGCCATCGGACTGATGTCTGCGCCCTTCAGGAGCTTGTTGACATCGCTGTCGTTCTGGCTGATCAGACTCAGCATCAGATGCTCCACGCTGATTTCTCTTCCCAAGGTGCGTGCTGCTTCTTTGCTACTTCTGTTCAGTATGTCCTGTATATGTGAAAACGGATTTATCATATTTGCTTATATTTTTAAATATCTCAGTGCAAAAGTACACATTATTTTCAAAAATAGCAAATGATATGCCAACTTTTTTGCATTGTTAAAATACAAATAATGCTAAAATAATGCGATTTTTCGCCTCTAAAGCGTTTTAGTATCATTTTTTTTTGTATCTTTGTCGGGAATTTCAAAAGGGTAAAACGGCTTAGAACGCAAGGAAATGCCCTTAAACGCGATTTCCGGCTGGAAAACAGGCGTTTTGAAAGTAACGAATAAACAATAATACATTAATATAAGAAATGGACGAAAATCAGACAATGGATCATGATAGAATCATGAAGATCAACATTGAGGAGGAGATGAAGTCGAGCTACATCGATTATTCGATGTCAGTTATCGTGGCTCGTGCCCTCCCTGATGTACGCGATGGTTTCAAGCCTGTGCACCGCCGTATTCTTTACGGTATGCTCGGCATTGGAAACACCAGTGACAAACCTTATAAGAAATGTGCGCGTGTTGTTGGTGAGGTGCTCGGTAAGTATCACCCTCACGGCGACTTTTCTGTTTACGGCGCTCTGGTGCGTATGGGACAGGAGTGGAACATGCGTTATACCTTGATTGACGGACAGGGTAACTTCGGTTCTGTTGACGGTGACTCTCCTGCTGCCATGCGTTATACAGAGTGCCGCCTCTCCAAGATGGGTGAGCATATCATGGATGACCTTGACAAGGAAACGGTTGATATGACCAACAACTTCGATGATACCCTGCAGGAACCTACCGTGATGCCTACCAAGATTCCTAATCTTCTGGTAAATGGTGGTAACGGTATTGCAGTAGGTATGGCTACCAATATACCTACCCACAACCTGGGTGAGGTAATTGACGGTTGCTGTGCATATATCGATAATCCTGACATCGACACCGACGGATTGATGCAGTATATCCCTGCTCCTGACTTCCCAACCGGTGCTACCATCTATGGTATACAGGGTGTGAAGGATGCATACGAAACGGGTCGAGGCAGAATCGTGGTTCGTGCCACTGCCGAGATTGAAAGTAGTGAAAACCATGATAAGATTGTTATCACCGAGATTCCTTATGGTGTTAACAAGGAGCAGCTCGTGATGGCTATTGCTGATCTTGCCAAGGAAGGCAGAGTAGATGGCATCGCTAACGTAAACGATGAGTCTGGCCGTCAGGGTATGCGTATCGTTGTTGATGTGAAGCGTGATGCCAATGCTAATGTTCTTCTGAACAAACTCTTTAAGCTGACTGCTCTTCAGAGTTCATTCTCAGTGAATTGCATCGCTCTTGTTAATGGCCGTCCACGTCTTTTGAGCTTGAAGGAGTGTGTGAAGTATTTCGTAGAACATCGTCATGATGTTACGATCCGCCGCACCCAGTTCGAACTGAAGAAGGCTCAGGAGCGTGCTCATATTCTCGAGGGCTTGATCATTGCTTGCGACAACATTGACGAGGTGGTACATATTATCAGAGCCAGCAAGACTCCTTCTGATGCTCAGCGCAACTTGGAGAAGCGCTTCGAACTCGATGAACTTCAGAGTAAGGCTATCGTGGATATGCGCCTCAGCCAGTTGACAGGCTTGCGTCTGGAGCAGTTGCACAATGAATTCAACGAGTTGATGAAGACCATCGACTACTTGAACCAGATTCTGAACGATCCTGAGCTCTGCAAGAAGGTAATGAAGGATGAACTCAACGAGGTGAAGGAGAAGTATGGTGACGCACGTCGTACCATGATTAAGCCAGATGACCATGAGTTCAATCCGGAAGACTTCTATCCAAACGACCCAGTGGTTATCACCGTGAGTCATCTCGGATATATCAAGCGCACCCCATTGTCAGAGTTCCGTGAGCAGGCTCGTGGTGGAGTAGGTTCTAAGGGAGCCCGTACCCGTGATAAGGACTTCACCGAGTATATCTATCCTGCTACCATGCACCAGACCATGCTGTTCTTCACCAAGAAGGGCCGCTGCTACTGGTTGAAGTGTTACGAGATCCCTGAGGGCGATCGCAATTCCAAGGGTCGTGCCATCCAGAACCTCCTCAACATCGAGAGCGATGACCAGGTGAATGCATTCCTCCGCTTGAAGGGATTGAATGATGCTGAGTTCATCAACAACCATTATGTAGTCTTCGCTACCAAGAATGGTACGGTGAAGAAGACCTGTCTGGAGGCATATTCCCGTCCACGTGCCAACGGTGTGATTGCTATCAACATCGTAGAGGGCGATGAGGTGGTAGATGTTCGTCTGACAAATGGTCATAACGAACTGATTATTGCCAACCGCAATGGTCGTGCAGTACGTTTCGATGAGAACGAGATTCGTACAATGGGCCGTACATCTACCGGTGTTCGTGGTATGCGCCTCGATGAGGGTAATGATGCCGTAGTAGGTATGATTGTTGTCAACGATCCTGAGAAGGAAACCGTGATGGTAGTGAGCGAGCAGGGTTATGGTAAGCGTTCTGACGTACTCGATTACCGCGTTACCAAGCGTGGCGGTAAAGGTGTGAAGACACTGAATATTACCGACAAGACTGGTCGACTGGTAGCTATCAAGAACGTAACCGATGATAACGACCTCATGATTATCAACCAGAGTGGTATCGTAATTCGTCTTGCCGTAGCCGATTGCCGTGTCATGGGCCGTGCTACCCAGGGTGTCCGCCTCATCAACCTTGCCAAGAAGAATGATGTCATTGCCAGCGTATGCAAGGTGATGAGTTCTGAGCTCGAGGCTTCTGTAGAAGAGGAGAGCCGTTCTGCCTGGGCTAAGAAGAGCGAGGAGATAGAGAATGATACCGTAGGTGCCAAGACTGCTGAAGAGGCTGCTGAGGCTGAGGCTCATCTCGCTGACGAAGCATCTGAAGCTGAGGATACCGATTCGGGCAACGTAGATTTCGAATAAAAGAAAAGACGCGTAAAAATAAATAACAACAACTTTTAAACTCATTAAGAAAAATGAAAAAGTTTTTAGTAGCTGCAATGATGGTACTAGGTGCCACATCAGCATTCGCAGGCGACAGTGACGCTCTCAAGGCTGTCATGAAGGCTAAGTCTTATGCCGAGGCTGAGGCTTTGGTTAAGCAGAATTTGGGTCAGATGGCTAACGATGCAGAGAAGGCCAAGGCTTACAACAAGCTCGTTGATCTCGCTATGAAGCAGTTCAACGACCAGCAGAGCATCCAGCAGACCAATCAGATCATGAAGAAGAACGACCCGGTTGACGAGGCTGCTATGTCTGAGGGCGCATACAATGCATTGATCAATGCTATTGAGTGCTACAAGTACGACCAGCTTCCTAATGCTAAGGGTAAGGTTGCTCCTAAGTTTAACAACAACGCTAGCCGTGTATGGGGTGCTCGTGTTCAGCTCGTTAATGCGGGTCAGACAGCAGCTCAGAACAGTAAGGCTGATGAGGTATTGAAGTATTGGGGTGCATTCCTCGATACAGACAATGAGCCTCTCTTCGCTTCTGTAGACCAGAAGCAGAAGGATAGCGAGAAGGACTATATCGGTCAGGTAGCTCTCTTTGCAGCCCGTTATGCATACCAGGCTAAGGATGCTGCCCGTTGCGAGAAGTATTGCGACATCGCCATGAAGAGTGAGAAGGAGGCTAAGGATGCCCTCAACCTCAAGCTTTATGTTATGAAGGACGGCTTGAAGACTCACGAGGATTCTCTTGCCTATGTTAACAAGCTCAAGGATATCTTTGCAAAGGACGAGACCAATGAGGTTGTACTCGATGGTTTGAACTCTATGTACTCTTCATTGAAGATGGAGAAGGAGCAGACTGAACTTTTGGACGCAGCTATTGCAAAGAACCCTAACAACTTCGTAGCTCTTGCCAACAAGGGTATGATGTACATCCAGAAGAACGATGCAGACAACGCTATCAAGTGTTTGAAGCAGGCTCTTGCTGCAAAGGAGGATAACGTAGTTGTTCTTACTTATCTGGGTGCTTGCTATAACAGCAAGGCTGGTAACTTGCAGGATCCTAACGGCCGCAAGGTTGTTTACCAGGAGGCTATCAAGGTTCTCGACAAGGCTAAGCAGCTCGATCCAGAGAAGGCTCAGGCTAACTGGGGTTACACCCGTTACCAGGCTTACTATGGCTACTATGGTCCTAACGCAGCAGAGACCAAGCAGGCTGAGGCTGAGAGCAAGTAAAGATTGAACTTCAAATAAGTATTTGATTCTCATAGGGGGATGTCACCTAGTGTGGCATCCCTTTTTTTGTTTCTTTGATATAGGGTTGTTCCGGTAAGATAACAAATAGGACTGTGTTTTTGTGGCAAAATGATTGATAAAAACATCAGCGAGTAATGTTGGTTTGCTATAGGCGCCCATCAGCTGGTCTACGCATGCACAACAGGTGTTGTGCGAGCGCATATCAGGTGTTATGCAAGCGCACAACAGCTGTTGTGCGGCCTACGGAGCTAACTTCTCCGATAACCTATACTATCTTTTCCGACAACTTCATCTGTCTTTTCCGACAACTTCTTCCGTATTCTGCGATTGTATCTTACGCATTATCCTTTGATATCATACGCTTGCGTGTATTTCTATTCCAAGTAGTTTCTGTTCCTCCACCAGGTTAGTGAGTGAACTGGTTGGGTCTAAAGCTCCAAATACTACATTGTCAGCGAAGCTGATGATGCAGGAATCCTTAGGTACACTTGTAGCCCAGTCGAAACTTTTTAGGATGTCTCGGCTTGTAGTCTTGCTAGAACAGAGAAACGCTGTCTTGGGGCGTTCCAGCAACTCCAGGTTTCCTATATGGGATAGTATCTCTGGCATATAAAGAATTTATATCTATAACGATGCAAAAATACGAATAATTCGCTGAAAATCAAAGGAAACAATAACCTTTTTGCAGATTTGTCAGGAAATATTTGGTATTTTGAAAACTTCTGTGTATTTTTGCACAAAATAAGTGATATTCGGTATTTAGAAAGCAAATTTTAAAAAAGGAGTTTGTTATGACTGCATTAAATATACAGGCTGTACAGAATGAAACAGATGAGGCATGTATGGTTCAAGATATGCTATTTAAGAAAGGAGTAAAATATGAAGGAAAAGAAATTAAAAATATTCACTCTTCCTATTGAGGAGTTTGAAAAGAAATATCCTGTTAGCTATTCGATAGTAGTACCAGGAATTCCTGAGGGACATGTGGCAAAGGTAGTTTCTGTACGCCCTTGCTAGATTTCTATAATTCTAAAGGATAAAACAATAGAACAATACGACGAAATTCCCTGTTGCCGATGCCTACCGAGTAGCATCAGTAACAGGGATTCTTCGTTTTACTCCTTGTTCTTGTTCAGCTCATCGCCCATACGATACTTAATGTCGTAGTTGATAATGAAGTCGAGCTCTTCTTCTGTAAAGCCGTAATGCTTCGCTAGAAGCAAGGATTATATGTATATTTTATCTATTTCTTTAGAAAGATAGATAGTTTGTGCCAAGACATACAATATGTTTGAATAGTGGATGATGGCGTTGAAGTCTAGCTCTGTGCCTTTTCTGTCTTTAAGCCATTTCTCTGCTATTTGGTATCCTCCAATATAGTATCGCCAAACTTCCTCTGGTACATTGTCGTAATAGTTTTCTTTGTTGATGTACACTTTGTCGTCTTTCCATTGAGGCTTAACGATTATGCTGCTCCCATTTCCTTTGAAAGGGAATTGACTCTTGGCATTCCATGTCGCCGTATTGTCCATAAGATGAAGGTGGCGCAAGTGGTTACCCAATGACGCTAGTTTTTTAAACTCTTCTTCGTTTTGAGGGTATGGAATACGAGGAAACTGGTATTTCAGTTGTTCCTTGAATTTATCTCGATAGTTTGAGGAATGCAGGATGGCATAGATGTAGTCGAACAAATCTTTTGGGGAAGGTTCTTCTCCTAAGCAGTCGGCTAGTCTCTTGATGATGTCTCCATTGAGATTAGAAATGATGGTTTCCTTTTTGTCACCTAGTTCCTGAGTGCTGGAGTTTCCCTGATTGACAGCTTTACTCGTATCAACGTATAAAGGATACACGTATCCTCCTCCACGATAGAAGATGTTCAAGTCTACTATTGTGTTGGTAACGAAACATAAATTCCAAGGCATATCGCCAACTACATTGCCACTCTTGCCGATGATTAAACCTAGATTCTTGCTCTGGTCTTTGTGGGCAAGGTGGCGCATCGTGTCATAAACAGGGAATGCTATGAATCCCTTAGATCTATTAGTGAAATATGTAAATTTCAAATCGAATGGACGAACGAGAGCTTTCTTAAAAAACTCGTCTTTAATTCCAAATTCCTTGACGTTTCGTTGAGCATAAGCCACTTTCTGGTCTCGGCTTTCTTTTGTGATATTATATTTCTTTTTAATTTCAGATTCTTCTAAGAGCTTAAAGTCTTCGATGATATTTTTAATATCAGAAAGGTTGGCTTGGTAGGCGATAGAATCTCTTTTGGTACATATTCCAAGAGCCTTTTTTATAAAGAGCTCTTCAACAGGGAATCCTTGGCCGAATTCTGTTTCCATGTTCTTCTTGATTGGGAGAAGAAAATACATCGGTGATGTAGGTGTAACTTCTTCAAAATCCACAGCCAGCAAGTCGTTCTGCTCCAAGAAATCAAACTTGTCTTTCTTTTTTCCATATACATCTTTATAATATACTTTGGCTAAGGAAGATTCGCCTTTTTCTTTTCCTGTTTTTACAAAGAGAGTGATGCATACACCACTTTCGATTCCAAATACATTCTCGTCTTTAGAACCATCAGGGCAAGTCTCTTTTGTTTTGTTGCTGCCGTGAAGATTAATGATGTATATATTATCAAAAGTCTTCAGCAGTTGATAACGCATTCCTCTAAAAGTGAGACTGTCTAAATGTGTGTTGGGAGTGATGTAGCCTATAATACCCTTACCATTTTCTTCTATGAAACGCTGTCCCAAAGCGATAAACTTCACGTAGTCATTGTTTAGCCATTTCGTGTCGAAAATCTTCTTTGCCTTTTCTTTTTTGTTGAGTATCTGGTCTGGCTCCTGCTTGTACTTTTCTATGAGTTCTTCTATCTCGTCAGCCTTGTTTTGGCTTTCTCCATTGTATGGAGGATTGCCCAACATCACCATGATAGGACGTTGCGACTTGATGCGGTTGGCTTCCGCTTGTTCTAGGGAAATCCAATATCCAGTATTGCTTTCTCCTGTTTTGTTTGGCTTTCTGAGAGAATCGGTAAGGCAAATGTGGAATGCATCGTCTTTTTCAGTCTTATAACCAGTATGTGCCAACACCATATCAAACTTGATGTGTGCTACAGTATAGGACGCCATCTGTATCTCGAAACCATACAGACGAGGCAAAAGACAGCTGTGGACATATTTCTGCCAAAGTGTCTCCTGTCCCTTATATTGGTCAGCGATATGATTGATGATTTCCGCTAAGAATGTACCGGTTCCTACTGCAGGGTCTAGTATCTGTACTTGACTAAGTTCCGTTTCACTATCCAGCGTCTTGTGAATGATTGTTGTTGTGTCGGCCAAGCCTTCTTCAATGCTCAACTTGTTCTTCAGAAGAATGTCTATGGAATCTACAATAAACTTGACGATGGGGAGTGGGGTGTACCATACGCCGAAGTTCTTTCTGTCAGCAGAATTAAATGCTTTCAGAAAGTCTTCGTAGAAATGTATCAGTGGGTCTCGGTTGTTTCTGATGTCTCGTTCGAACATTTTTTGCAAATTGGTGGCACCGAACATCTCAACCAAGTCGTCGATAATCCAGGAGATGCGCTCATGGATTGTATTACCAGCCAAGTCGTTGAAGATTCCTCGTAGCAACTTGTTGGTTTTAGGTATCAGCTCAGCGGCCTCTGCCCTAGAGAAATTCTCAGGGGTAGAGTCGTTTAGTCGGGCTGCAAATAAGCCGTAAGCTACTGTCTGCGAGTATATCTTGGCAAAGCCATCCTCGTCGAGATTTTGAATGAGAGAATCCTTGAGGTCTGTATAAGTCTTCTTCAATAGTCCCGATGCATTGTCTTCGCCGTTTTCCTTCAATAGGTCTGTAAGAATGGCACACATCATCTGGCTTTTCTTTGCCATAAGATCCGCCAAAGTTGTAGCAGAGCGAATAGGTTGAATCTTCTTCCCGATGTATTTGTAAAGGAACGTACATAGCTGTTTGCCTTTTTCGCTGTCGGGTATGATTTCATCGTTCTGGCATGTACCTATACGAATGTCCAAGATAGGAGTATCGTTGCCGCTTTCATAAAACAGAAAACGGAGGTAATCTGTAAAGACAGCATGGTTCATCGCCTTCTTGTAGCGGTCGAACTGTTCCTGGTTTCTTCCTTTTCCCTCTAAGTCTGGCTTGTTGATGTCCTTGGTTTCTATACTGGCTACAGTTACGGCATCACGCTTGCGAATGATGGATATGTCGGGTTTACCGCAAGTCATATTGCGTGGCTCATTGATAGCTTGATATTCTGGCTGTAGCAGACTATTCAATAAATTCTCCAAGGCCGAGCGGTAGCTATACTCACTGGCATCATGGGTACTATAGGTTGCGTTTAATGCCTTATAGTACTCATCTAGAAGATTTTCAATTGACAGATTCTTTTGCATGTTGGTAGGAGCTTTAAATCTTATTACTGAAATCTATAAACTAATAAAAATGTATTCCGAGGATACAAGATACAAAAAGAGCGTACCCTCTACCTTATCGTATTCCTAAACAAGGCTGCTCCTACCACAGATGGCCCAAAGAGAGAAATACAAAAGGAGAGGATACGCCATATCTAGGCGCATCCATTCTCACCTTCTGTTCTCTCTTAGAATTTTGCTTTGGTAGGAGCTATTCTGTTTAGAACTTCCAGTCGAATCGATACGAATCTAATCGTTAACCCACGAAAATAGAGCAGGCTTAGCATTTGCCTCGCCATACTTGGGCACAAAGGTATTACATTTTATCGAAATGGCAAAAAATAATCCCAACTTTTTCTTTGTTATTCAAAAAAAAATGAGTAGCTTTGCAGATGAAATGTAAAATGAAGATAATATGAGATATCCTATAGGCTTACAATCGTTTGATCATCTGCGTGAAGAAGGTTACGTTTATGTTGATAAAACGGCTATGGTGTATTCCTTGGCACATGGAAGTACTGTCTATTTTCTGGGTCGTCCCCGACGATTCGGAAAGAGTCTTCTTATCTCTACCTTCGAGAACTATTTCCTGGGCAAAAAAGAACTGTTCAAAGGACTTGCCATCGAAAAACTAGAAACGGAGTGGAAAACCTATCCCGTGTTTCATATAGATTTTGGAACAGGTTCTTATGCCAATGCAGATGCTCTCAATCAGATATTCGAGTTTTATATCTCGGGATGGGAAAAGAAATATCGGATAGAGCGTGAACCGGGAGTCACCGATTATAACCTGAGATTTAAAAAGATCTTGGAAGAAGCTCATCAGCAGACCGGGCTGCGTGCCGTGGTTTTGGTGGACGAATATGACAAACCGCTGCTCGACGTGATGGATACGGGGTATATGGTAGAGCATTTGGGTGAACAGATAACCTTGGAGGAGAAAAACAGAAACATGCTTCGTGCTTTCTATTCCACCTTTAAGGGAGCCGACAAGCATCTGCAATTCGTTTTCCTCACCGGTGTTACTAAGTTCTCGCAGGTGAGTGTGTTCAGTGATTTTAATCAACCTAATGATATAAGCATGTCGCCTATGTATGATACCATTTGCGGTATCACAGATGAGGAACTGGAACAGACTTTCTCGCAGCAGATAGAGGAGTTGGCTGCTGTTTACGGCTATACCGAAGAGAAGATGCGGGGGGTGTTGAAGAAGCGATTTGATGGATATCATTTCAGCAAAAGGATGAAGGGTGTTTATAATCCTTTCAGCATTTTGAATACATTTGATAAGCAGGATGTTCAGGATTATTGGTTTCGCACAGGAACACCCACCTATCTGGTCCGCTTGTTGAATCATTTTGATGAGAATCTGGATGAGTTGACGGGTAAGTATTATATGACCGATCAGTTTGTTGATTATCGTGCAGATAAGGAGAAGCCTTTGCCTATGATATTTCAGAGCGGTTATCTTACCATCAAGGATTATGATAGTGACATGAATACTTTTTTGTTAGATTATCCGAACGATGAGGTAAAGCGTGGATTTGTTACTCTGATGGCTAACAATTATTTGGAGCCGAAAGACAATATAGATAATTGGATAGTAAAGGCAATTTCTGCTTTAAGGAAAGGTAACCTGGATGATTTTCAAGTCCATCTGACAGCTTTTCTTTCAAGTATTCCTTATACGATGCGCCGTAAGGATTCAGAACGGGAGAAGGAGCGTTATTTTCATTATACTTTTTATCTCCTGCTACGACTTTTGAGCACATATACGGTTTATACGGAGAAGGTACAGAGTCAGGGTAGGGTAGATTGCATCGTTGAGACCTCGAAGTATATCTATATCTTTGAGTTCAAACTTGACGGAACAGCTCAGGAGGCATTGTCGCAAATAAATAATAGGGGATATGCCCGTGAGTATGCCAATGATAAAAGAAAACTCTTTAAAATAGGATGTAGTTTCTCTTCAGAAACGGGAACCATTGAAGATTGGATGATTGAAGGTTGAATTTCTACCACTTATTGAAATAAAAATAGGCTGAGCCATCATGCGATGACTCAGCCTTAATTCTTTTTTATCCATTCAGAACTTTACTGCTGAACAGGAATCTTCTTGACGCGACGCTCGTGACGGCCACCTTCGAATGTTGTGGCAAAGAACTCGTCGAGAATAGCCTCGGCGGTCTTGTTGTCTACGAAACGACCTGGAAGTACCAATACGTTGGCATCGTTGTGCTGACGAACCAAATGAGCAATCTCCTTGCACCATGCCAATCCGGCACGTACACCCTGATGCTTATTCAATGTCATGGCGATACCTTCGCCGCTGCCGCAAATGCCGATACCTGGATATACTTCGCCGCTCTCAATGCCTTTAGCAAGAGCATGACCGAAGTCAGGATAGTCTACACTCGCATCGCTGTATGTACCATAATCCTTTACAGGATAACCCTTCTTTTCCAAATATTCTAAAACGAATTGCTTCAATGGAAAACCTGCGTGATCGCATGCAATACCAACTGTCTTTACTTCCATAATACTTAAGTTTTTAAGTGAAGAACGAAGAGCAAACTCTTCATTACATCACAAGGTTAATATAAAAGAGTGATAGGAGTTAGATGCTGTAAACCAGATGATTGCCTGATGACAAAAACTGATACCAAACTTCTAACTCCTAACTTATCAAACTAATTAAGCTTCAGCCAAGAAAGCCTTTACCTGCTTGTAAACGTTCTCGCCTGTGTAACCGAGCTTCTCATCAAGTACCTTGTAAGGAGCTGAGAAACCGAAGCTCTCCATACCCCAAACCTTACCATTAGCGCCTACGAGACCCTGGAGTGTTACAGGAAGACCAGCTGTCATACCGAAGATCTTAGCGTTCTTTGGCAATACGCTCTCCTGATATTCCTTGCTCTGACCACGGAACAAGCCCTCTGATGGAGCACTTACCACGCGAACCTTGATGCCGTCGGCACGCAAAGCCTCGCAACCAGCCTCCAATGTAGAAACCTCAGAACCGCTTGCTACGAGGATAACGTCTGGATTCTCGTCGCTGCCTGCTACGATGTAAGCACCCTTAGCAGCCTGCTCGTAGTCTGTACCCTCTGGCAACTTAGCGATGCCCTGGCGAGAGAAGATAAGCGCTGTAGGAGTCTCAACATTCTCCATAGCGAGCTTCCAGCAAACTGTAGTCTCGTCAGCATCAGCTGGACGGAATACGCGAACGCTGTCCTTGCCTGCGTGGTTCTTCAACTTCTCCATCAAGCGGATCTGTGCCTCCTGCTCAACTGGCTCGTGAGTAGGTCCGTCCTCACCAACGCGGAATGCATCGTGAGTCCAGATGAACTTCACTGGAACCTGCATCAGGGCTGCGAGACGAACAGCTGGCTTCATATAATCAGAGAATACGAAGAATGTACCCATTGCTGCAACCACACCACCGTGGAGCATCATACCGATACACATATCAGCCATAGTCAACTCAGCAACACCAGCCTGGAAGAAAGCACCAGAGAAGTCACCACGAACGATGCTCTTGGTCTTCTTCAAGAAACCGTCTGTCTTATCAGAGTTAGAAAGGTCAGCAGAAGCACAGATCATGTTAGGAACCTGCTCTGCCAAAACACCGAGACAAGCAGCAGATGCTGCACGTGTAGCTGAACCAGCCTTCTGCTCAACCTTGCTCCAGTCTACCTTAGGAGCCTTCCCGCTGAACCACTCATCCATCTGAGCAGCCTTCTCTGGGTTAGCCTTGCGCCACTCAGCCTCTGCAGCCTTGCGCTCAGCTACGATCTTCTTCAACTCCTCAGCACGCTTAGCGTAGATTTCCTTTACATCGTCGAAGATAACGAATGCATTCTCAGGATCACCACCGAGGTGCTTGATTGTATTTACGTATGCGTCGCCACCGAGAGGAGCGCCGTGAGTATTGATGCAAGCCTCGTAGCTTGTGCCGTCTGCGCGGAGAGCACCCTTACCCATTACGGTCTTACCGATGATGAGGGTAGGGCGGTCCTGCTCCTTCTGGGCAGCATCGAGAGCCTCACGAATCTGAGCTACGTCGTTACCGTTGATCTTGATGACATTCCAGCCCCAAGCCTTGTACTTCATCTCTGTATCCTCGTTCATTACAACGCCACACTCTGTAGAGAGCTGGATGTCGTTAGAATCGTAGAACATGATGAGGTTGTTCAGACCGAGGTTACCGGCGATACGACCAACACCCTGTGAAATCTCTTCCTCTACAGCACCATCAGAGATGTATGCGTAGATCTTGTGCTGCATCATGGTTGAACCCAGACGAGCCTCGAGGAACTTCTCTGCAACAGCTGCACCAGCTGCGAGGGCATGACCCTGACCGAGAGGACCAGATGAGTTCTCGATACCACGCTGAAGGTCGAGCTCTGGGTGACCAGGAGTTACAGAACCCCACTGGCGGAACTGCTTGAGGTCTTCCATTGAGAAGAAACCACGCAAAGCCAAACCAGCATAGAGCATAGGGCTCATGTGACCTGGGTCGAGGAAGAAGCGGTCGCGGCCAGTCCATGTTGGATCTGCTGGATCATAAACCAGGTACTCAGAGAAGAGCACGTTGATGAAGTCAGAACCACCCATAGCACCACCTGGGTGACCTGAGTTTGCCTTTTCTACCATTGAAGCAGCCAAGATACGGATGTTATCAGCTGCATGATTCATTACTTTAATGTCGTTCATAATTTTATATTTATTATTGTTGTTATTTCTGCTGAAATATTCTTGTTTTTCTAGCTCTGAAGGCTACTCAAAAGAAGGATACTTCCTTTTTTTGCCTTCAAAGATACTATTTTATTTTCAAAACTACGATAGATTTTGCAGGAATTTTTACCTTAAGGGTGTTTTTCTTTACTTTTGCATCCTTAAAAACTGCAGGCTTCACTACATCCGGGTGTGCGAAGTCGTTGTAATCGCTCACCTTGTTGCAGGAAAGAATCTGTCCTGTTACAGTTTTTGGAGCAGCAGCACCATCCAGATTAAACTCTACCTGCTGAGCCTTGTCAAGACTGACATTGGCAAGAGCAACCACAATGGTTCCATCTGCCTTCTTGGCTGCTGAAGTAGATACCAATGGAATCTTTCTTCCATCTCTTGCGTGATCATCGCCGCGAACATCCATAGAGTCGCACTTTACATCCATTGGGAGATAGGTTGCCTCCTGGAAGTCCTTGTACATGTTGAATACATGATAGGTTGGAGTCAGAACCATGTGGCCTGTTCCCTTTGTATCTGTCAGGATCATTGACTGGAGTACGTTGACAATCTGTGCGATATTGGTCATCTTCACACGCTCTGTATGGCGGTGGAATACATTCAGCGAGAGTGCAGCAACGAAGGCATCGCGCATACAGTTCTGCTGATAGAGGTGGCCCTTGATAGTGCCAGGCTCCTCATCCCACCAGGTTCCCCATTCGTCAACGAGGAGGGCTACCTGCTTCTTTGGATCAGCCTTGTCCATGATAGCCTCGTGCTTCTTGATGACATCTTCTATGCCGAGCGCCTTGCCCATGGTCCAGTAGTAATCCTCATTGTTGAACTTGGTGGCAGAACCCTTGCTGCCTGTCCAGCCTGTTACTGTATAATAATGTAGAGAGATGGCGTTGGCACGGTTGCCGATACGGTCCATCAATACCTTAGTCCAGTTGTAATCGTAATCGCTCGCTCCAGATGCAATTTTATAGAGCTGGTTCCCGTCATAGTTGCGGCAATAAACAGAGTAGCGGCGGAAGAGATCTGAATAATACTCAGGACGCATGTTGCCACCGCAGCCCCAACTTTCGTTACCAACACCGAGGTATTTTACCTTCCAAGCCTTGTCGCGGCCGTTCTGTCGGCGGAGTTTTGCCATAGGAGTATCTCCATCGCTGGTCATATATTCCACCCACTTTGCCAATTCCTCAACAGTGCCGGAACCCACGTTACCGCTGATGTAAGGCTCGCAACCCAACATCTCGCAGAGATTCAGAAACTCGTGTGTACCGAAAGAGTTGTCCTCAATGGTTCCACCCCAGTTGTTGTTCTGCATCTTTGGTCGCTTCTCACGTGGACCGATACCATCCATCCAGTGATACTCGTCAGCGAAGCATCCTCCAGGCCATCTTAATACAGGCACTTTCAGGTCCTTGAGGGCTTGGAGCACGTCGTTGCGGTAACCCTGAGTGTTAGGAATCTTAGAATCAGGACCTACCCAAAGACCACCATAGATACAACTTCCGAGATGCTCGGCAAACTGGCCATAAATCTCTTTGTTGATTTTCTGTGTTCCCTGGTTGGCATGGATTGTTCCTGTTACATCCTGAGCTTGAGCTGAGAATGCAATTGCTGTTGAAAGCAATGTGGTAGCAAAAAGTTTCTTCATCATTGTTCTTATTAATTGTTGTCGATTTTAAGTATAATACGTTTGTGGAGGTAGAATCCCCACAAACGTATTTATCGTTTATTTACTTTTTGTTCTCAACTGCTGCCTTTTCGATGGCAAGACCAGCCTTGTAGGTTTCAATATATTTATCAAAACCGGCTACATCTTCGGCAGTAGGTGCAATCTCTACACCAGTATTGCCTGCAAATACCTTCTTGTCGAGATAATCTGCAAGGCTCAACTTCTCTTCGTTGTTAACAAGATAACCTGCGAGCAGGGCGATACCCCATGCACCACCTTCGCCTGCTGTCTCCATGACAGAGATAGGGGAGTTAATGGCTGCAGCGAGGATGCGCTGACCTACACCCTTGGTCTTGAACAAACCGCCATGACCTGTGATGCGATCTACCTGTACCTTCTCGTCCTTGAACAATACATCGTTACCAATCTTCAGTACAGCTACTGAAGCGTAGAGGTTGGCACGCATGAAGTTGGCAAGGTTGAAGTGGTCGTTGGCAGAACGTACGAACATAGGGCGACCTTCTGCAAGACCTGTTACAGGCTCACCAGAGATATAGTTGTAAGCAATCAATCCTCCGCAATCAGCATCGCCTTCAAGAGCGTGGTTGTAGAGCTTGCCGAATACCTCGTTCATATCTACTGGAACACCGAGCAACTCCTGATATTGCTTGAACAAACCTACCCATGCATTGAGGTCGGAAGTACAGTTGTTGCAGTGAACCATTGCTACAGGGCTGCCGTCTGGAGTAGTCACCATATCAATGACTTCGTAAGGTTGGCTCAAGGCTTTCTCCAATACAATCATAGAGAAAGAAGAAGTACCTGCACTGACGTTACCTGTGCGCTGACGTACAGCGTTGGTAGCTACCATACCAGTACCTGCATCACCTTCTGGAGGACAGAGAGGAGTACCAGCCTGGAGAGTTCCAGATGGGTCGAGCTTCTTTGCACCTTCCTCGGTCAATACGCCAGCATCTTCGCCTGCGTTCAGTACCTCAGGGAGAATGTCGAGAATCTTCCAGCCCAGGTTCTTAGGCTCGATGAGCTTATCGAACTTAGCTACCATCTCTGCATCGTAGTTGTTGGTGTTAGAGTCGATAGGGAGCATACCTGATGCATCGCCTACGCCCAAAACCTTCTTGCCTGTGAGCTGCCAGTGGATATAACCGGCGAGAGTGGTAAGGAAGTCAATCTTGTTGATGTGGTCCTCACCATTCAGGATAGCCTGATATACGTGAGAGATACTCCAACGCAATGGGATGTTGAAGTGGAAGAGCTCTGAAAGTTCAGCTGCAGCCTTGGCTGTATTGGTGTTACGCCATGTGCGGAAAGGAACGAGAATGTTCTCATCCTTACCGAAAGCCATGTAGCCGTGCATCATCGCAGAAATACCGATGGCAGCCAACTGCTTGATTTCGCAATCGTACTCAGCCTTCACGTTCTTGCGGAGGTCAGCGTAGCAATCCTGCAAACCTTTCCAGATGGTTTCGATGCTGTAAGTCCACAAGCCATCAACCAACTGGTTTTCCCACTCAAAGCTACCCTGTGCGATAGGGTTATTGTCGGTGTCGATCAAGACAGCCTTGATTCGGGTAGAGCCAAACTCGATACCGAGAATGGCCTTACCTGATTCTATAATAGTTTTTGCGCTCATTATTGATTCTTTCTTTAATGTAAGGAACAAAGAGAAAAGCAATGGAATTCTTCACTCTTCGTTCTTCACTCTTCACTTAAATTATCTCAACGCCTTGTTGAGCATGTAGTAAATCTCGTTGTTGCGGAGCTGCTGCTTGAAGCTGCTGATAGTAGTGTTCTTGTCGATGTTGACGAACTCAATACCGAGAATCTCGCAGAAGTCTTCCCAGTACTCAGCAGTGATATCGTAAGAGAATGCACTGTGGTGAGTACCACCAGCGAGGATCCAAGCACCTGCACCAATCTCGAAGGTTGGCTGTGGAACCCAGAGAGCTGAAGCTACAGGGAGCTTAGGCATTGCCTTTGGCTCGATGCACTCTACCTCACTTGCGATGAGACGGAAACGGTTGCCGAGGTCAACTACAGTTGCCTTAATACCCTTACCTGTCTTAGATGTGAATACGAGGCGAGCTGTCTGCTGCTTGCGGATACCGATGCCGAGGAAGTGAACCTCGAGCTTTGGCTTGTCTGTTGCAATCAATGGGCATACCTCGAGCATGTGGCTCTGGAGGCTAGATGTGCGGTCGGCAGCGAAGTTGAGAGTGTAGTCCTCGAGGAATGAGCAACCCTTCTCCAAGCCCTGGTTCATTACCCAGAGTGTGCGGAAGAGGCAAGCTGTCTTCCAGTCACCCTCTGCACCGAAACCGTAACCCTCTGCCATCAGGCGCTGTGAAGCCAAACCAGGAATCTGGTCGAAACCGCAGAAGTTTGGATCGTCGATGTCAGCATCGCCGAGGTCATCGAAGTTGGTTGTGAATGCTACTGCGTTCTCATCCTTCAATACGCGACGGAGAGCGATCTCAGCCTTAGCTGCGTTCTTCACCTTCTCCCAATATACTTCCTCGCCAGACTCATCAATCTTGATGGTGTACTCCTTCTTGTACTCCTCAACGAGAGCATCAGCTTCTGCATCAGTTACCTTCTTGTAGTACTCCATGAGTGAAGATACTGGGTAGTAATCTACATGGTAACCCAAGCGCTGCTCGAACTCTACACGGTCGCCATCTGTTACGGCAACGTTGTTCATGTTCATACCGAACATCAAGCAGCGTACGTTGTGAGCATCAGCAACACCTGCAGCTACGCGAGCCCATGTAGCAATCTGCTTCTGAGCCTCTTCGCTCTTCCAGTAACCTACAACTACCTTTCTAGGGATGCGCATACGGGTGCAGATGTGACCGAACTCGATGTCGCCGTGGGCTGACTGGTTGAGGTTCATGAAATCCATATCGATAGAATCCCAAGGGAGTTCTGCATTGTACTGAGTGTGGAAGTGGAGGAGAGGCTTCTCGAGAGCCTGCAAGCCCTTGATCCACATCTTAGCTGGAGAGAAGGTGTGCATCCATGTGATGATACCTACGCACTTCTCATCGTTGTTGGCAGCCTTCATGACAGCCTCTACTTCTGCAGAAGAGTTAGCTGTGCCCTTGTAAACTACCTTGATTGGGATGATGCCACTGTTGTTCAGACCATCTACCATGTCCTTTGAGTGACCATCAACTATCTTAACTGTTTCGCCTCCGTAAAGAAGCTGTGCACCAGTTACAAACCATACCTCTAAATTTTCAAATGCTTTAATCATGATTGTTTGTTGTATTAATTGTTATTGTTAATGTGATTCAATATCTTTATTTGAGACACCCTTTAATTAGTGCTTTTTCTGTCCGTAGTAAGCGTTAGGACCGTGCTTGCGGTTGAAGTGCTTCTCTACGAGCAATGGGTTCATGGTGGTGTTTGGATTCACAGAGAATGAGATGAAAGCCATCTTTGCTACCTGTTCAGCTACTACTGCGTGATAAACAGCCTGGTCTGCATCCTTACCCCATGTAAAAGGACCATGGTTCTTAACCAATACGCCAGGAGTATGAACTGGGTTGATGTTATCTTTCTTGAAACGGTCAACGATAACAACACCTGTGTTGTGCTCATATTCTGCCATCATATCCTCTGTCATCGCATCAGTGCAAGGGATGCAATCGTGGAAGTAATCAGCATGAGTTGTACCAATGTTAGGGATGTCCAAGCCAGCCTGTGCCCAAGCGGTAGCATAAGTAGAGTGAGTATGAACTACGCCACCCAACTCTGGGAATGCGCGGTAGAGAACCAGGTGGGTTGGAGTATCAGATGAAGGATTCAGGTCGCCTTCTACTACCTTACCTGTTTCCAAGTCTACCACTACCATATCGCTAGCCTTCATGGTGTCATAATCGACGCCTGATGGTTTGATGACAACCAGACCTTTCTCGCGGTCAATACCACTTACATTACCCCATGTGAAGAGCACGAGGTTGTGCTTAACGAGATCAAGGTTTGCCTTGAACACTTTTTCTTTTAATTCTTCTAACATAATATCTTTTGTTTTAAGTTATTTATTCTATTTCAAGTTGAACGATGGGTCTTCCTCGTATGCTTTCTTGTTGAAGCGGTAGAGGGCGGCGCCTCGTTTCGAGTTGACTTTATCGATGAGTTCTGTTTTCTCGATGAAGTCGATATCCTTCACGCGTTTGCGGAAGTTGCGCTTATCAATCTCTTCGCCTATTACTGCCTCGAATACATGCTGAAGCTGTGTCAGCGTAAAGAGGTCTGGGAGGAGTTTGAAGCTTAATGGCTCATGATTGATGCGGCGGCGTATCTGTGCGATAGCGTTGCGGATCATGAGTTTGTGGTCTGAGTAAAGTTCTGGAAGTTCGTTCAGACTAACCCATTCCAATCCGTGTTCTACACGGAGGCTGTCATCATAGTCTTTCACATTGATGAGAGTGCAATAGGCGATAGAGATAACTCGCTCACCTGGGTCACGGTCGATGCGGCCGAAAGCTCCTACTTGTCTTATATAGAGGTTTTTCATTCCAGTAAGTTCCAGGATGACTCTGTTGGCAGCATCTTCGAGATTTTCTGTTGCGCCAACGAAACCACCATAGAGTGACCATTCGCCTCTTCCCGGGTCCATCTTGCGTTTGCCTATCAGTACCTGGAGGTTGCTACCGTCGAAACCGAAAATGATACAATCGACGGATACTAATACTTTGGAGTATTCATTATAAAACTGGGTCATGGTCTTTCTGCTGTTTTGATGTAATGATTCAATGTATGTATAGTTGTGTTCTTTTGCTTGCTCTTCATAGAGCAGGTTCGAGAGGAAAATCAAGGAGTAAGAAGGAGAAGAAAGGATCGCGGATTTTTTCAACAGAAACAGTTTTGTCTGATCTTTGAGAAAATTCCAGACTCCTCACTTCTTACTCCTGACGTGAATAATATTTTACCAGAAGTATGCGTAGAATGCTGCGCAGAGGCCGATTACTACGAGGGTACCGATAATATCGAAGGCACTCCAACTCTCACGGATAGACTTCTTGAAGTCTGATGTGAAGGTGATTGCCTCTACCTGCTCCTTGCTTGGAGCTGGAGTAAAGCAGCTTACTACTACCATGAAGATGATGAGGAATACGAGCAACCAGCACTCGAATACGAGCCAGTTGGTCTGCCAGAACCATGCGGTGTAATCCCAGAATGCACCATCCATTGTAGCCTTACCTGTATCAGTGATGACGTTGGTAACGAGGCGGAGCATACCGATGAGGAAACCGGTAATCATGGTGTATTCACCTGCCTTTGGAGTAATCTTCTTAAAGAAGATACCCATTGCAAATACGGCTACCATGGCTGGAGCCAGAAGTGACTGGATACCCTGGAGATAGTTGTACAATGTATCCATCTTCATCATGATTGGCAACCATGCGAAACCGAGAACTACAACTACTACGGTAGCGATACGGCCAACGAGTACGTAGTGAGCCTCAGACATGCCCTTCTTCAATGGCTTGTAGAAGTCCTCGGTGAAGAGGGTAGCACAGCTATTGAAGAATGCTGCCAATGAAGCAACTAGTGCGCAGATGAAACCGATGGTTACGATACCCTTGATACCTGCAGGAAGTACGGTCTTTACCATGATGGCAAAGGCTGCATCAGTCTCGTTCATCTGGATAGCGCCCTTCTGAGCCAAGGCTGCTGCAATCATACCTGGAATGAGGAACATGAAGCAAGGGAGTACCTTGAAGAAACCGGCTGCGATAGTACCGCGGCGGGCACGCTTCATAACCTCTACGTTGCTCTCGCCAGGAACCTGACCCAATACACGCTGAACGATGTGCTGGTCTGTACACCAGTACCAGAAACCGATGATGGTTGCACCGATGAATACTACGAAACCAGGATACTCCTGATACATAGAGTCACCTGCCTCCCAGTGGAACATGTGAGTTGTACCATAACCGTTGTTCAGCTTGCCGCAGTAATCCATCATGTCGGCCCAACCGGCAGAGATGCTGCCACCGCCGAGGGTAGAGAGACCGAGGAAGAGTACGAGGAAAGAACCGATGACGAGGATAGGAGTCTGGATAGTTGACAATGTCATTACACCCTTCATTCCACCGAATACGGTGAAGATAGTGGTGAGGATAATCAAACCGATAGCACCTGCCCAAAAGTTCAAGCCCCAGAGATACTCGAAGAAAATACCACCTGTAAGTGCAGTAACGCTCACCTTGGTGAGAATGTAAGCAACGAGTGTGATGATAGAGAGCCATGAACCTGTGCGCTGGGTATAGCGGAACTTCAGGAAGTCTGGCATGGTGATGATCTTACCCATCTTGTTGATGAGCAACTGGTAGAAAGGTACGAACAGCCAACCCAAGATGAGGATCATCCAACCCTGCATCTCCCAGTGTGCCATACCGACACCACTCTTGGCACCTGTACCAGCCAAACCAACGAGGTGCTCAGAACCAATGTTGGCAGCAAAGATAGCCATACCGATTACATACCATGGCTCACCCTTACCGAAAAGGTAGGCAGAAGAGTCTTCACCTTTCTGAGCCTTTCTGTCTTTCACGATTGCGTGCCAGACAGCCCAAATTACGCCGATAACTCCAATGGCGAGTATAGCCCAATCAAGCCATACGAATTCTGTTGAATTCCAATTCATAATTACTATAAGATTGTTTGTTTATTATTATTTGTTTATTCTTTTCTTTTATTGGATGCTTATTATGTTAGTTTCTTATCCAGCACATTTCGTTTTTTTTTTTCATTGCGAAAACTTCTTGTTGGATGTTAGCTGTTCCGGCGGACTTTATCCGCCGGTTCGCTAACTTTTAAACTAACTTAAGCTTACTTTTTAACGCTGAATTTGTAAGCGAGGTGAGAATAGTATTTCTCTCCTGGCTTCAATGTGGCATCTGTCCAATCCTTTACACCCTGAGCAATCTTGGTTGGAGAATCAGGATATTTCTGGCTCTCGAAGCAAACGCTTACGTGTTTAGGATACTTGATGCCATGCTTGCAGGCAATACCTGTGCCTTGGAAGTTACCGGTGTAAACCTGAATTCCTGGCTCGTTGGTAAATACTTCAAGAAGGATACCGCTCTTTGGTGAGTAGAGGCTTGCGCAAACTGTTTTGTCATCGCCCTTACCATTCTTATATGTGTTCAAACACCAGTTGTGGTCGTAACCTGTGGCATTCTTAATCTGATCAAACTTATAATCAACCTTCTTGCCGATTTCTGCAGGCTTACGGAAATCCATAGGGGTTCCATCGACACTCTTGATTTCACCAGTTGGAATGTAAAGTGAATCTGCAGGAGTGAACTTATCTGCATTGATATACATTACCTGATCGAAACCTTCCTTAGATGGATCGCCATTCAAGTTGAAGTAACTGTGGTTGGTCATATTGACAACGGTCTCTTTGTCTGTTGTAGCGCCAAACTCGATGTCGAGTGTATTGTCACTCTTGACTGTATATTTAGCTGTTGCTGTTACGTTGCCAGGGAAACCATTCTCGCCATCCTTCGCATTGATAGTGAAGGTAACGGATGAGTCGTTCTTCTCTGTAATGTCGTAAACCTGGTTCAACCATCCTGTAGCACCACCACCATGCAGGCAGTTGCCATTATCATTTGCCTTCAACTGGTATGTTGAACCAGCAAGTGAAAGTTTAGCATCCTTGATACGGTTGGCATAACGTCCTACAGAAGAACCATAATCTGAAGGAGAGTTAAGGGTGTCAGCATACTGATGGATATTATCGTAACCAAGAACCACATCTGTTGGCTTTCCGTCCTTGTCTGGAACGGAAATAGAAACGACACGTCCACCATAATTGGTGAGGCAAACTTCCATGCCGTTTGCATTCTTGAGAGTTACTAACTCAGTCTTCTTGCCCAATACTGTTGAATCGAAATCTGCTGGATTCAAACCAGATTGTGTGAGACTTGCATTGCTGCTTGATGAACAAGCTGAGAGGGTAGCGATAGCCGCAAAACCAACTCCCATAAATAGGGTCTTAAATGTACTCATTTTTAGGCTGTTTTTTATTGTCTATTCATTTTGGGTGTAAAATTACAATTTTATTTCGAATCTGCAAGCGTTTTCCCTAACTTTTTTTCTTCTAAAGTGTCTTTTTAACACTATTTGTATGAAAACGCCTGTTTTTGCCTTATTTGGAACAAAAAAAACTGCAGTTAGCAAATACTAACTGCAGTTCCTTATATTATATATAATGTATATATTAGCAAACCTTGTGAGAACCCTCAGAGATGATTACAGGGTAAATCTCTGGAGCATGACCATATTTGGCTGTGAACTTAGCTGTCACGTCCTCAACGAACTTGTCGTAGATATCGTCCTTTACCAGGTTGATAGTGCAGCCACCGAAGCCACCGCCCATGATACGGCTACCAGTAACACCGTTCTCCTTAGCAACATCGTTTAAGAAGTCGAGTTCCTCGCAGCTTACCTCGTATTCCTTGCTCAAGCCGTGGTGAGTCTCGTACATCTTCTGACCTACTGTCTCGTAGTCACCCTTCTCAAGAGCATCGCAGACTGCCAATACGCGGTCCTTCTCGCCCAATACGAAGTGAGCGCGGCTGTAATCCTCTTCGCCTACCTCAGAGCGAACCTCTTCCAACTGTTCCCATGTGCAATCACGGAGAGTTTCGAACTTAGCTTCTGGGTGCTTTGCTGCAATGTGCTTAACAACATTTTCGCAAGAGTTGCGACGGTCGTTGTATGGAGAACCTGCCAACTCGTGCTTTACCTTAGAGTTTACCAGGCAGAGTTTATAGCCCTTAGGCTCGAATGGGAAGTATTCAAATTCGCGGCTGTTGCAATCGAGGCGCATCAACTTACCTTCCTTGCCGAAAACAGAAGCAAACTGGTCCATGATACCGCAGTTAACACCTACATACTTGTGCTCAGTAGCCTGGCCTGCGAGAACGAGATCCCATTTAGAAACCTTGTTGTCACCAAAGAGGTCGTTCAAAGCAAAAGCAAAACAGCTTTCAAGAGCAGCAGATGAAGACATACCAGCACCGAGAGGCACATCACCATAGAATGCTGCATTGAAACCCTTTACGTCAACGCCCAATGCCTTCATCTCCTGGCAAACACCATAGATGTAACGTGCCCATGAAGCGCGAGGACCTTCAGGATCATTAACCTTGAATTCTACACGGTCCTTCAAGTCGATAGAGTAGAGCATGACGGTATCTGTTCCGTTAGGACGGATTTCTGCCATGATACCCTTATCTACTGCACCTGGGAAAACAAATCCACCATTATAATCGGTATGCTCACCAATCAAGTTAATACGACCTGGTGACATGTAGATGTTACCTGTTTTACCATCGAAATGCTTGATGAAGCGGCTTCTTACTTTTTCAATATCCATAATTAGTTAAGTTTTTGTTGTGTTGTTACTAAAGATTTGATTATATGATTTAGCCCTAAGACTATATATGCCTTAGGGCTAATTTATTTCGTGTTATTAATCAACAGGAATATCCTTGTTGATGTTCTTGCAACCAGCTACAGCATAGAAGAACATGTATGCCATACAGATGAGAGGCACAATGTAACTGGCCATATAGCCAGCGTTGTCTGCGATGAAGTTCTGTACCAATGGCATCAATCCGCCACCTACTACCATCATCATGAAGATACCTGAAGCCTGGGCTGTATACTTGCCAAGACCCTCAGTAGCAAGGTTGAAGATAGAAGACCACATGATAGAAGTACAGAGACCGCAGAGTACCAGGAACATGGCAGCGATAGGCACTGTAACCATCTGGAATGATGTACCTGTAAATACAGGCATTTCTACTGTTGTTGACTTGCCGAGAAGTACGGCGAGGACGATAAAGATCATACCTGCACCATTGGCAATCATCATCATCATGCGGCTAGATACCTTGTCAGCAATAAAACTGGAGCAAAGACGACCAACCAGCATCAGAAGCCAGTATGTACCTGCAACGAAACCACCGATAGCTGCTGCATTTGCCAAGGCTGTACCATTGATGAAACCACCACCATTTGCTGTTGTATCAGAAATGTAGAAGTTCAATGTTCCAGGAATGCCTACCTCAACACCTACATAAACGAAGATTGCGATAACGCCGAGGTTGAAGTGGCGGAAAGCCCATGGTGAATGCTCGAATACAGTCTTGTCTGTAGTCTTACCCATCTCTGGATCCTGGATAGGGATGAAGTTCAAGATAACGAATGCTGCTGCGAATACGGCAAGGGCAATGTAAAGCACGAGGTTCACATCTACCATTTTGGTATTAGCAGTAACAGTACCGATAAGGGCACCTACGAGCATTGGGGTTAAAGTTCCGGATAAACTGTTCAATGTACCACCGATGAGGTTCAACTGGTTACCGCGGTTACCACCACCACCGATGAGGTTCAACATTGGGTTTACAACAGTATTCAAAATACAAACTGCGAAACCTGAGATGAACGCACCGAAGAGGTAAACGGCGAAGCCTGAGATGTCGGCACCGAACTTACCTGAAAGGAACTGGATGAGCACGCCTACGAATCCGGTAGCGATACCGGTGAGGGCTGTCTTCTTGTAACCAATCTTGGTGAGCAACTTACCTGCAGGGATACCCATGAAGAGGTAAGCCAAGAAGTTCATGGCGTTACCCAACATACCAATCATGTTAGCACTTCCGCTGTCAGCGAATACATTTTTCCAAATAACTCCGATAGGAGCAGCCAAATTCGTTACGAACGAAATCATGGCGTAGAGGAACATCATCGTGATAATGGCGATGATATTGCCATTTTTACTTTGGTTTTCCATTTTTTTTGATAGTTGATATTGTTATTTGTTATTATTATTTGCGAAAAGCTTGTTTATACTCTTTTTGAAGAGGTTATTGATTCTCTTTTATGGTAAAGAGGTTGCTACTCTTTTCTTCTAAGAGGTTGTTTCTTCTTTAAAGACGTTAAGACTTCTCTTTAAGATTGTTGTCGCGCTGGATGAGTTTTGTCATTCAAGCGCGAAAATGGAGCAAGTGCTGTTTAGAGTACCTGCTCCATGATTTATTCTGATTTATTTGTCAATTCCAAACTTATAGATTGTCTTCTGGGTGTATGTTTCACCCGGATTTAATCTGCAACTTGGGAAATAGGTGTGATTTGGAGTGTCTGGGAACTTCTGTGCCTCGAAGCAGACTGCACTGCGACGTGGGAATGTTGCACCAAACTGTCCTGAGATACCTGCAAGGAAATTACCTGTGTACATCTGCAAACCTGGTTCTGTGGTATAAACCTCCATGGTACGGCAGCTTACAGGGTCTTTTATACGGGCAGCGAAACTCAACTCACCTTCTTCTGTCTTGTTCAATACATAGTTGTGGTCATAGCCCTGACCATTCTTGATCTGCTCGTTGTCTGCATTGATGTCCTGACCAATTGGCTTTGGTGTACGGAAATCGAATGGTGTGCCCTCAACCTTCAAAATCTCACCTGTAGGGATAGAATACTTATCAATAGGGAGATAGTAGTTTGCGTTTACCTCACAGATGATATTGTCAACTGTTGGGGTAGGATTAGCAATACCCTGGATTGAGAAGAAAGCGTGATGTGTCAGGTTGCAGATGGTTGTCTTGTTGGTTGTAGCCTGATACTTGATAACGAACTCATTGTCGTCGGTCAATGTGTAAGCTACCCAAACTGTCAACTCACCTGTGAAGCCTTCTTCACCATAAGGGCTCGTGTATTTCAACACGACAGCGCTATCACTCATGCGGGTTGCATCCCAAACTTTGGTGTGGAAACCTGTAGGTCCACCATGCAGGTGGTTGGGACCATCGTTGCATGCCAAGTGATACTCCTTGCCGTGAAGTATGAACTTGCCTTCTTTAATACGGTTGCCATAACGACCGATGAGCACACTCAAGAATGGCTCTGGTGAGTTGATGACGTCCTGTATGTTGTCATGACCCTGGATGAGGTTGGCATAGTTGCCATCCTTGTCAGGCATCATGATGGCTACGACTGCTCCACCATAGTTAGTCACTGCAACTTCGTTGCCTTGCTTGTTTCTTAACACGAAGAGATCAGTCTTCTTGCCATTCACTGTGGTCTGAAAATCTTCTCTTTTCAAACCACACTTATTTGCTGGTTCTGTATTCATAATATCTCACTTTTTTTAGTTACCTTACTTTGGTTTAAGTAATGTACTGCAAAGTAACTAAAAAAAAATGAGTATTACAAATATTTTATGAACTTTTTGATTTAAAAAATCCTAAAATGATTCTGATAGCAAATCGGCAACGACGTAACTTGATCCGCCAATAAAGATAAAATCATCTTTTTTTGCGTTTGCTTTTGCTTTGTTAAATGCCTGTGCGATAGTTTGATAGCATGTTCCGTTTAAGCCGTGCTTTTGTGCGTATCCGTATAATTTGTCTACAGGAATCGCTCTTTTGGTTGATGGCTGTGTCCAATAGAAAATCGTGCTTTCTTTTGGCAACTTTTCTAATAGTCCCATTACATGCTCTACATCTTTGTCATCAACCATTCCGAAGACAATATGTTTCGTATCGGCTGTGACGGATGCAATCTGAGGTTCCAGATACTCCCATCCGGCAAGGTTATGCCCTGTATCACAGATGGTGAGAGGGTGCTCGTTGAGTTTTTCCCATCTGCCACGTAAGCCTGTCAGCTCGCATACATGTTCGAAGCCGTTCTTTATGCTTTCATCTTTGATTTCTATTCCTTCTTCCTTCAGGCATTCTACGGCTGCGGATATGGTGCAGAAGTTCTTTTTCTGATAGTTGCCTTTCAGTTCGAAGTTCGTGTCTGCGTCAGTTGCATGTGCAAAATGGATAGGAGAATTCTGCTCATGGGCTTTCTTGATGAATACAGGTTGGGTCTCTTCGTTCCATTCGCCAATAACGACAGGAATCTGTGGCTTGATGATACCCGCCTTTTCGCCTGCAATCTCGCCGAGTGTATTCCCGAGGAATTGGGTGTGGTCAAAACTGATGTTCGTGATAACGGATAGGATAGGAGTGATGATGTTGGTACTATCCAGTCTTCCTCCCAATCCAACTTCGATGACGGCAAAGTCTACCTTTTGTTCTGCAAAATACTGAAATGCCATCATGGTGGTCAGTTCAAAGAACGAAGGATGTAGCGGTTCGAAGAATTTCCGGTTGTTTTCTACAAAGTCGATTACATACTCTTCGCTTACCATCTCACCATTTACGCGAATGCGTTCTCTGAAATCTACAAGATGTGGAGATGTGAACAGGCCGACCTTATAGCCCTGGCTCTGCAGGATTGCAGCAAGGGTATGGGATGATGAACCTTTTCCGTTGGTTCCTGCAATGTGGATACATTTATATTGGTTATGAGGATGTCCGAAGTGTTCATCCATTTTATACATCGTATCAAGCCCAGGTTTGTATGCCTTGGCTCCAATCTTTTCAAAAACCGGCGTGCTGGTGAAAAGATATTCAACAGTTTCTTGATAATTCATGTTATATGTTATACCTTATTATATATACAGATAATCCCCGAAAAGAGCGAACTGTTCTTTCGAAGATAGTTCGCCCTCTTCGGGGATTGCTCTTTACTGTTTATTTTTTAAAGAGATTCTTGAAACTTTCAAAGAGAGATTTCTTCTCTGCATTATCTGCTTTGAAATTATCGCATTCCTTGAATTTCACAACAAGATCCTTTTCTTCTTTGGTCAGAGAGGTAGGGATGAAAACGGTAATATTGACGATAATATCACCACGGCCATAACCATATCCCTTAATAGCCGGCATACCTTTGCCACGCAAACGGATCTGTTTGCCTGGTTGTGTACCTGGTTCTATTTTGATCTTCGTCTTACCATCCAAGGTAGGGACTTCTACCTCGCCACCCAAAGTGGCAGTTGCAAAGTCAAGAACAAGATTATGGTATAAGTCCTGACCAACACGCTCGAAATCATCGTTCTTTTCTACGCTTACCAGTACCTGTAGGTTTCCGTAGAGACCATTGTGCTTGCCTTGGTTACCCTTTCCTTCAACGGTAACAACCATATCGTTGTCGACACCTGCAGGAATATTGATTTCTACGAGTTCCTCGCCCTTCACGATTCCGTCGCCACCGCATTCTTTACATTTGTTCTTGATGATAGTTCCCTCACCACCACACTTTGTACATGCAGCCTGAGTTTGCATCATGCCGAACATACTGCGCACCGTTTTTAAGACATAGCCGCTTCCATGACATTCCGGACATGTTTCTGGCTGGGCACCACCTTCGCAACCTGTTCCGTGACATGCAGAGCAAGTTACATCCTTGCGAATCTTGAAGCGTTTGGTAACACCTGTTGCTGCTTCCTGAAGAGTCAGTTTTACTCTTACGCGAAGGTCGCCACCCTGGTAAACCCGCTTCTGTGAGCCGCCACCGAAACCGCCGCCACCAAAGCCGCTGAAACCGCCGTGTCCGCCAAAGATATCTCCAAACATAGAGAAGATGTCGTTCATGTCCATGCTGGCACCACCGCCAAATCCGCCGAATCCACCTTGTGGGCCGTCGAAACCAAACTGGTCATACTGTTGGCGCTTCTGGGCATCGTGGAGAACTTCGTAAGCTTCGGCAGCTTCCTTGAATTTCTCTTCCGCCTCTTTGTTGCCAGGGTTGCGGTCTGGATGATACTTGATGGCTATCTTTCGATACGCCTTCTTTATTTCGTCTTCTGATGCCGACTTGTCTACGCCCAGCACCTCATAATAGTCTCTCTTAGCCATTTGCTTATTTCAAATATTGAATTTTCTTACAGAATTCTAATAGAATGTTCTGGATTTTGAAAAATAATTCTTGATATTTCTTTCTTACTGACCTACAGCTACCTTGGCATGGCGAATCACCTTGTCGTTCATCGTATAACCAGTCTGGACGCAGTCAATGATCTTTCCCTTCTTGTCATCGCCCATTCCCGGAACCATAGCAATAGCCTCGTGGAAATCTACATCGAAATCCTTGTCGTTGGTTTCAATCTTCTTTACGCCAAGACCTTCGAGTGTCTTTACGAACTTGTTGAAAATCATCTGGACACCTTCCTTGATAGCCTTAGGGTCTTCGCTCTTGTCAGCGATGGCACGCTCAAAGTCGTCGAGAATAGGCAGAATAGCAGCTACAGTCTTCTCGCCGCCATTCAAAATCAGTTCTGCTTTCTCTTTGAGGGTACGCTTGCGGTAATTCTCAAACTCAGCAGTCTTATAGAGTAACTGTTTCTTGAGTTCCTCTACCTCTTGCTGTGCTTTTGTTAAAGGATCAATCTCTTCTGCCTTCTTGTCAGCAGCGTCTGTATTGTTGTCACCTTCTTCTGCCTTGTTGTCAGTATTCTGATTTTCCTCAGTATTTTCATTTTGAGTTGTCTGCTCATTATTTTCATTCTGAACAGTCTCCTGAACGTTTCCGTCCTCTATATTGATTTCTTTTTCTTTTGACATAGTCTTAAATTTTTTAAACATGATAATTCTTGTTATTGGTTGTTTGACAAAAAGTGTGCCAACCCGATTCTCATCGAATTGGCACTATTAAATTATAAGATAATTTGTGGTTGCTGTTTAACAGCAGAATAACTTTTTGTTTAGAATCCGTACATCTTAGCCTTCTGCTCCTTGATAGTTTCATCGTAGATATACTCATCATAAGACATGAGCTTGTCGATGGTGCCTGATGGAGTGAGCTCGATGATGCGGTTTGCCACGGTGTTGATGAATTCGTGGTCGTGGCTAGAGAAGAGGATATTGCCCTTGAAACCTACCAGATTGTTGTTGAATGCCTGAATACTCTCCAGGTCCAAGTGGTTGGTTGGTGTATCAAGAATCAGGCAGTTGGCGTTCTGCAACTGCATGCGTGCAATCATACATCTCATCTTCTCACCTCCGGAGAGGACATTTACCTTTTTCAGTACTTCTTCGCCGCTGAAGAGCATTCTTCCGAGGTAGCCCTTCATGGCAACTTCGTTACCTGGACCATACTGGCTCAACCAGTCTACCAGATTCTTGTCGCTCTGGAAGAATTCTGTATTATCGAGTGGGAGATAAGCTGTTGTGATAGTAACACCCCACTTGTAGTCACCTGCGTCAGCCTTTCGGTTGCCGTTGATGATTTCGAAGAGTGCGGTCATCGCCTTAGGGTTGTGAGAGAGGAATACTACCTTCTCGCCCTTTTCTATGTTGAAGTTTACATGGTCGAAGAGCACTGTTCCGTCTTCGTCGCATGCTTTCAGTCCCTCTACCTCCAGAATCTGGTTACCTGGCTCACGGTCCATCTGGAAGATGATGCCTGGGTATTTACGGCTTGATGGACGGATTTCTTCGACGTTCAGCTTCTCCAGCATCTTCTTGCGGGATGTTGTCTGCTTACTCTTGGCAACGTTAGCTGAGAATCGGCGGATGAATTCTTCCAACTGCTTCTTCTTCTCTTCTGCCTTCATCTTCTGGTTCTGAGCCTGGCGGAGAGCCAACTGAGAACTCTCGTACCAGAAAGAGTAGTTACCTGCAAACATAGTAATCTTACCGAAGTCGATATCTACGGTCTGGGTACTTACAGCATCGAGGAAGTGACGGTCGTGAGATACTACGAGTACGGTCTGTTCAATGTTGCTGAGATAGTCTTCCAACCACTCAACTGTGTCGAGGTCGAGGTCGTTGGTAGGCTCATCGAGAAGGAGGTTGTCTGGGTTGCCGAAGAGTGCCTTTGCCAGCATCACGCGCACCTTCTCTGTATTAGAGAGTTCTCCAACGAGTTTGTCGTGACGGTCTTCCTTTACACCGAGGTTCTGCAGAAGTTGTGCGGCATTGCTTTCAGCCTCCCAACCATTCATTTCTGCAAACTTGAGCTCCAGCTCAGCAGCGAGGTTACCCTCTTCTTCTGTCATCTCTGGCTTAGCATAGAGGCGCTCGCGCTCCTTCATGTTTTCCCATAATGGCTGATGACCCATCAGAACGGTATCCATCACGCGGAAATCGTCATATTTGAAGTGGTCCTGTTCCAAGACAGAAAGTCGTTCGCCTGGCCCCATTTCTACTGTACCCTTGTTTGGTTCAAGGTCGCCGCTGATAGCGCGGAGGAAAGTAGATTTTCCGGCACCGTTAGCACCGATGATACCATAAATATTACCATGAGTGAACTTGAGGTTTACATCCTTGTAAAGCACTCTCTTTCCGAATTGGATCGCAAGATTTTGTACTGTAATCATTATTTGTTCCTAAATATCTTTTATTCTGATTATATCTTTAATTCAGCTGCAAAATTACAAAAAAATATTTGAAACACAATGATTTATTGGCAAAAGTTACTAATTTTTAGTTAAAAACATGGTGGCTTTTTGTTATTTTGCAGAAAAGTCTTACTTTTGTAGGCTGAAACGGAGAAAATGCAGCATTGATTCTGTGTTTTTCATGTTAAGAAAATGATATCGATAACAATATGAGACAACAAAATAGAAAAGGAAATTTTAATAAGCATACCAATAATGCTTATGGCTACGGAAACCCAAATGAATATGAGCATTACAAGGTAGAAAAACCTGCTCCGTTGCTGGAGTGGCTGATGGAGAATGTGAAGGGACCTAGCAAGACTAAGGTGAAGCAGACTCTGCAGGGTAGGGGAATCAAGGTAAATGGCAAAACCATTACCCAGTTTGACTATGCCCTGAAGCCGGGTATGAAGGTGAGTGTGAGCAAGACAAAGAAGAATCAGGAGGTATTTAAAAGCAGATACCTTAAGATTGTTTATGAAGACAGATATCTGATTGTTGTCGAGAAAAACATTGGTATCTTGAGTATGGCAGCCGGTCATTCTACTCTGAATGTAAAAACGGTGCTTGATGATTATTTTCATAAGACTCGCCAGAACTGCCAGGCGCATGTAGTACACCGACTTGACCGTGATACTTCGGGCTTGATGATTTATGCCAAGGATAAGCAGACGGAGTTGGCTTTGGAGGATGATTGGCATCATAATGTGTACGACCGCAGATATGTGGCTCTGGTTTCCGGAGAGATGGAAGATGATGAAGGTACCGTTGCTAATTGGCTGAAAGATAACAAGGCCTACATTACTTACAGCAGTGATACGGATAATGGCGGCAAGTATGCTGTTACCCATTTCCATACATTAGAGCGTACCACCGCTCATTCTCTGGTGGAGTTCAAACTCGAAACGGGCCGTAAGAATCAGATTCGTGTTCATACAGCCGATATGGGGCATCCGGTGTGTGGTGACATCAAGTATGGTAATGGTGATGATCCATGCCAGCGCTTGTGCCTGCATGCCTATGTGCTGTGTTTCTATCATCCCGTAACGCATCAGCCTATGGAATTTGAAACTCCGATACCGGCTGAATTCCGCAGGGCATTAAAGAATGATCGTTAATAGGGTGATGAATACAGATTGGTAGTTTATACTATATAATAATGTGATATGAATGATTTTGGATATTATGCGCTGGCATTGGTAGTCCTTGTTGTAGGACTGTTTGTCTTAAAGAAGGTGGCTACCTGCATGATTAAAGCAATGGTAGCTGTTGTTATGATAGCCGTGCTGGCAGTTCTTTACTGGCTCTTCTGTTGATAGTAGAGTTGTGTAATGATGGCGGGATAAGATTTTAGATATTTTTGATTGGTAAATTGGTTGCGGTTGTCTGGGTGTAAACTTTGGATGGCTGCAACTTTTTTATAGTGATATTTCAAGAGATATAAAGTAATATTTAAAGGTAATATTAAATGGTATGGAGAAATATAAAACAAAAAAGAGCATTTCTGTTAAGAAATGCTCTTTTTGTACACCCTTAGGGATTCGAACCCTAGACCCACTGATTAAGAGTCAGTTGCTCTACCAACTGAGCTAAGGGTGCAACTATTTGTTGGTGACTCCGCAAGGATTCAAACCTTGAACCTCTTGATCCGTAGTCAAGTGCTCTA
>ERZ1023881.17-NODE-17-length-101889-cov-30.962242_pt1 | contig 101889 bp, 155 predicted proteins | sample MGYA00380393_ERZ1023881 | MGnify/ENA primary metagenome ERZ1023881 (study PRJEB33179, sample SAMN07449004) | human gut metagenome | biome: Human-gut; feature: Human associated habitat; material: Faeces | host: Homo sapiens | place: India: Bhopal | collected... | reverse complement strand
AATAAGTATGTATTACCTGCTGCTACAGCTAGCGCATTAGGTGGTGTTAAGATAGGTAGTAATATAACATTAGCAGATGGTGGTACTATTAGTATAACTAAGGCTAATATAACTAGTGCATTAGGTGTAGATCCTACTACTAAGTATGTCACACTTGATACCGCGCAAACTATTACAGGATAGAAGACTTTTTCTAAAGATGTAATATTCAATAATAATTTAACAGGAATATATAATGCTGGAGGTAATTTAATATTTGGAGCTGGTACTGAAAAAATAGCATGTTTACTTACTGATTATTTTGGTCCAGTAGAAGCTAAAACTAATACTATTAATCTTGGCAATAAAGACGGATATTGGAAAGGAGTTCACGCTGGCAGGTTAATATCTTATGCAGCAAACGGCACAGCCCCTATACAAGTATCTTCTACTACTCTGTGTCCAAATCTGAATGCAGATATGGTAGATGGTAAAAATGCTGATGAATTTTCAGAAAAAAATGGGAATGCGATAGCGATGACAACAAGTACAGAAATATATTTGAAGTTGTATACTATTACAGCTACATTATCCAACTTCTCTAGCTATATATAGTTTGTTATTGGTGGTAGAGGAAGTGGAAAACTTTGTACAGTAAAAGTCAATCTTGTTCAAGGTAATGATACTAATTTTGGTGAGGTATTAATATCTTACGATGATGTGTATACAGGTGGAAAAATAAGAGGGTATCTTGTTAATTCTTCTACTATAGAAATATGGTATATAGGTTTCTAGTGGGATAATATACATGTTGCTACAAGTAATATTTTAGCTAGTGGAGTTAATGTAACTAAGAACATGGAACTATACAGTTCTCTACCAACTTATACACAAGTGATTACCCAATATGATGCACCAGAAGATTGGTACGGTGTATCTTGGTCAGAAACATCATCTAACCCAGATTGTACTCGTATTGGTAATATGGAAATGCATAGATCTTTGCCTATATAGAGTATGATGAAACCATTTGCTTTTTAGACACAACCGGTTCATAAAGACTAGTTTGTTCCTTTGAAGGAAAACTTTGCTAACGGAATGTATGGGCATGTAAATAATGAAGAAGCTGAATAGGTAGGATCTGGGGTAAACATTATGGTTAGAATACCAGAATTTTGGTATACTGACGAGTACGTTCCTGGCTCAAAAACTCATAGTCTAAAAATATGTCCACACGCTAAACCAGGATGGTATCACCACAAAGAAGCGTATGTTAGTGCATATGAAGCATTCAACTTTGGTAATAAAGGTAGATTAGTAAGTATGAAAAGCGTTGTTCCTACTGTTAATTTTAACAGAACTAGTGGTAGAACTTGGGCTAGAGCTAATGGATTTGACGGAGAAGCTAAATGGAATCTTTATACATATGAAGAGCATAGAGCTATATGTCATTTGTTCTTAGTAGAATATGCTACTAGAAATTCACAAAAGGCTGTTAATACTGAACTAACTCCTGAAGGATTTAGACAAGGTGGATTAGGTTCTGGTTGTACTACAGGAACAGCAACTATCAACGGAGCTCAAACTTGGTCGTTTATACCAACAGGAAGTTCTGATAGTCTAGGTAGTGGTTCTGGTGAAGTTACAGTAACTATACAATAGACCGATTCATCTGGAGCCAATACTTCTACTATTACACGTAAATGTAATAGATATAGAGGAATTGAAAATCCATTCGGTCATATATGGAAACACACAGATGATATCATTAGTAAATATGAAACTCCTTATCGTACTTGGTATAAATCTGTAAAACCTGATCAATTTGCTACTAACAAAAATAATAGTTATAAACCTTTGTGTAGCGTTGATAATGTAAACGCTGGTTATAAAACTGAAATTAAAGCCACTCCTGCATGTGATTTCTTTTCTATGTCTGTTTCAGGTGGTTCAGAAACTACATACTGGTGTGATTATAACTGGGATAATACTGATACTTCAGAACACTGTTTGTTAATCGGTGGTAACTCTGGCCATGGCGGCGGGGCGGGTCTGTTCTATCTTAATTCCGCTTATGGGGTTGGTATTTACGATGCTCATGTCGGTTCTCGATTAACATATCTCCCGTGGGCGGAGTAATGACTTAATTGTGCAATACGGTATAGTTAAGTAATACCCACAGGTTGCTTCTCTAGAATTAGAACGAGTATGCATTATTAGTTTTAAGTAAAAAAGTAGTAACTCTGACAATAGCAGCAAAGCAGGTCTATTCAATCTTAATTCCAATAATGAGGTTAGTAATTACAATGCTAATATCAGTTCAATGAAATTGCGTATCATAATATTTTCAGCCTATCATATAATAGCCAACTACTGAGAAGGACCTTACCACTTGGTAAAAAATATAAATAATTTATTAAGGGTTAGTAGTGAAATATCGAAAGCTCTTTGTAATTTCAGACTATGAAAAAATTTAAGAATTTATATTAGAAGATAACAGATTTAGATAATATAAAACTAGCTCATCATAATGCTAGAAAGAATAAAACTCATAGAGACGATGTAAAGAAAGTAGATGCAGACATAGAAGGATTTTGTAAGTAGATACAGGATATGTTGGTTAATCATACTTATAAAACTTCCGAGTATTTTACTTTTAAGTTATATGAACCTAAAGAAAGAATAATATTTAAACTACCTTACTTTCCAGATCGTATAGTACATCACGCTATTATGAACATAATGGAACCTTTGTGGATTAATTAGATGATACCTTAGACTTATAGTTGTATTAAGAAAAGAGGAATTCACAAAGTACTTAAGTAGATATAGCATGATCTAAAAGATAGAGAGAATACTAAATACTGTCTTAAAATAGATGTTAGAAAGTTTTATCCTTCAGTAGATCATGATACATTAAAACAAATAATTAGAATAAAAGTTGCAGATAGAGAACTATTATAGTTACTAGATGAAATAATAGATTCTTCAGAAGGAGTACCTATTGGTAATTACTTATCTTAGTTCTTTGCTAATCTGTATCTATCTTACTTTGATCATTGGGTTAAAGAAGATAAAAACATAAAGTACTATTATAGATATGCAGATGATATAGTAATACTTTATAAAGATAAAGAGTCTTTGCAGACATTACTTAGAGATATAAAGTAGTATCTAAAAGATAATTTAAAACTGTAGTTAAAGAATAACTATTAGGTATTCCCAGTAGAAAGTAGAAGTATAGATTTTGTTGGATATAAAATATATCACAACTTTACTTTAGTTAGAAAAGTATTAAAGAAAAAATACTGTAAGAAGAATGCCAAACTGAATAAAAGAAGTACTAACTATAAATATTATAGAAGAAAGATGGCTAGTTACATAGGATGGTTTAAACATGCTAACTGTTATTCTTTACTTACTAAAACTATTAAACATAAAGAGCTATTAGATTACCTGGATATACGTAAAGGAAATAGAACATACGCATAACGAGTACGTTATAGTTATATAATTGCAGAGACTTTAACATATGCTAGCAGTAATAAATATTGACTAGCATTTTTATTTCAGATAAAATTATTTTAAGTTGTGTTGAGTAGAAGTTTATATATAATGAATCTTGCAAGACGTATATTTGCTAATGGATACCAATCTATAGTAGGTTGGTTAACAGGTATAGCGACTATACTAGCACCAGCTGCACCATTAATAGGTGTATCATTTCTATTCATAATACTAGACTTAATCTATGGATATAAAGTATGTAGACAAGTAACCAACAACAGTTATTTTGAATCTGGTAAGTTTTGGTCTACTATTGAGAAACTAGGATTTGCAGCTATAATGATAGCCGGATTTACTTTATTAGATAAGTTTATATTTATGACATATGCTGATCTGGTGTTAGCTAAAGTTGCAGCAGGAGCAGTATGTTTTGCAGAAATAATATCATTATTAGAATCTAGGAAAGCATTAAAACCTAATTCATTAGTCACAAGACTCTTCACAAAGATTATAAAGTCGAAAGCAGAAAAATATTTAGATGTAGATATAACAGACATCTTAGAAGAACAAAATACTATTACAAATGATACCAATACTGATAAGTCTAGCAAAAAGATTAACAAGTAACATTATCGGTTGGTTTAAAAGAAATTACAAAGCAATGGCAGTGATTATCATTATGATTCTCGCTGCCATTTGTTTTTATTAGAATAACTAGCTAGATAAGAAGAATAGAGAACTAGATAGAGTAACTAATAACTATCTTTACTATGAATAGCTAGCAACATAGTAGAAGAATGATAATAGAGTTCTATAGCTTACTCTAGATGAATTTAAAGAAACCAAAGATAGCTTAATACAAGAAGTACAAGCTACAGTAAAGAAATTAAAGATCAAAGAGAAGGAGTTGAAATAGGTACAGATATAGGAGTAGAAAGTAGTACATGATACTACAGTAGTAGTTAGATCAACTGACTTTAAAGTGGAAATCAAACCAAACAATTTGACATCAATCATAATAAATAAAAGAGATACGCTCCTAACACATAGTATCGACATTCGCAATACACAATCACTATTTATTCATACTAAAAAAGAATATAAGCGTAATTATAAGAATTGGTTCTAGCGACTCCTTCACTTTGATTTTAAAAAACGAACTATTTATAAGTACCAAATTGATAACAGTAACAAGTTAATCAATGTAGAAAATACTAGAATAATAGATTTATCAAAATGAACTTTATAAGTCGAATAATTAAATCAATTAATGCAATGAGAGAAAGACTGAAAATAGAGCGTCATGAGGCTATGTATGGTCCACACTTTAATGAAGAATGTGCACTAAAAGCAGTCTCTAAGATGGAAAACGAAGATGGCTCTCGTGGAGAACATTGGAGTTTAGAAGAAACTACTTCAATCGCTAACCAGTACGGAATCAATCTGAAAGGTGAGAAATACAACAAGTATGATTGGTACGTTGCTCTCAATATGATACGTTCAGACTATTATCGTGCAGTTGTTACTATGACAAGCAGTGATCACATTAAATACTTTGTAGAACTAGCAAAAGCTTGGTTGAATGACAAAGATATAGAAGAAGGAAAGATGTGGTATTACTATTGCTATATTATGTGTGATAAATTGCGCAAAGAAGCTAAGACGATGTTAATGCTTGAAGACGATGAAGACGAAGAGCATGAGTATCGTTATGCTCGTGGTGGTAGAGGACGTGGAAGAGGTAGAGGAGGAAGAATGACTCGCTACGGTTATGACTACGACGAAGACGATGAATATTTAGATCGTGAACGTGAAGAGGAAAGAATGCATAGATATGAACCTATGTATGAAAGAAGAATATCAAGATATTAATTTAATCAAAATTTATGAGAACTATGTACGAACCTGAAAAAATTTTAGTACAAAACGCTGGTATAGATCCAGGTGTAGCTGCACTTTTGCAGAATGCAAACAAAGGTAATATGGACCCTGCTGCTCTTATGGCTATGATGAACAACGGCGGTTTCGGTGGAAACGGCGGTTGGTGGTGGATTTGGATCATCCTAATCTTCTTCTGCTGGGGCGGTTTTGGAGGTAACGGTTTTGGTAGAGGTAGTGATGATGCTAGTCGTCTTGCTTCTCAGTTGAATACCGATACTAACACAAGTCTGTTAATGCAGGCTATTCAAGGTAACAAAGATGCTATCAGTTCTTTGTCTAATACTTTAAATTGTGATATTAATGCTGTACAGACAGCTTTGAATACTATTAATACTAGCGTAAGTCAGATTGCTTGTGATACTAAATTGGCTAGCTGTGAAGTAATTAATGCTATTACTTCTGGTAATGCTAGCTTGGCTTCTCAATTAGCTAACTGCTGCTGCCAGACTCAACGTTCAATTGACTCTGTTAATTTGAACTTGACTCAAATGAGTGCTGATAACAAACTGTCTATCTGTCAGCAAACTAATACTTTATAGAACGCTATTACTGGCGGTTTCAATAACTTAATGACAGACAATGCTAGTAAGTTTAATGTAATTGGTGCTAAGATAGATGCGCAGACTCAAATAATTAACGATAAATTCTGTCAACTTGAAATGCGTGAAATGCAGAATAAGATTGATACACTACGTGCTGAAAAATCAGCTCTTGAATTAGGTTTGTCTCAATCTACTCAAACTGCTAACATCGTAAATCAGTTGCGTCCTACTCCAATACCTGCTTATATTACATGTAATCCTTATGGATGTAATGGAGGACTTACAGGATATGGATATAATTATCCCTACGGATATGAAGGTGGATGCAACAATTGTGGTTGCTAATTATTAAACTAATAAAATAATGAATTATGAATCCATATTTTTTACCTTATTCGCAATGGACTCCTAGAATGTTATCTAGTAGATTTCCAGTAACTAGATTAAATCGTAACGGAGTTCCCTCACTGCGTACTATATCTGTAACTACGGATACAGCTGGTTCAGCAGTTATATATAATATTTGTCCTTGGCGTTGGAAACAACTATGCAATGAAGGATTAATGATCCTGCGAATCTCACAAGTTCCAGCTACTGGCTCAGAAGCTTTTGTAGTTTCTATTAATCCTAATAGTACTCAAAATGCTACTGCTACTACAACTGGTATTCCATTGATTGGCAGTACTGGAGTTTAGTTAACATCTGCTGATGTAGTAAATGGTAATAGATTACTAGTGTATTTTAACAAATGTGAAGGCATCTTCCAAGTAGTTAATCATATACCAACAGCAGCTACTCCGGCAGCTTAAAATTAATATAGGGCTACCATAAAAGGTAGCCCTTCTAAAACCAATTCAATTATGTTATTTAGTCAATTAAAAATAGGAGATCACGTGCACGTATTGGAAGTTCTAGGAACTTTTAAAAAGACTACTGTTTATAGTCTTGGTTCTATTACCTAGGTTTCAAATCCTTACGATGAAGCTTTGCCTCAAGGTTAGTTTCCAATACCAGGATAGAACAGACGTAAATTAGTCGATGTATTTATTAGTTGTAATGGAGAATCTAAGAAACTATCAGTACCTGCTGAACGTTCAATAATCAACGATACTTCTATAGGACTTACTGTTGCTACCAACAAAGAAGAAATAGCTAATATGGTTAGATAGAACTACAACGAATTCAAAGCTAAAAAAGAAGCAGCAAGTAAGTACGATGAAGAAATGGAGAAGTGTAAAGATATTTTAGATCAACTAGAAGCACAGGTAGAAGCTCCTATAATAACAAATACTATTGACAATAGTAAAGAAATAAATGATTTAAAGAATGATGTAGCTGATATTAGGAAGATGATAGAAGATGCTAAGAAGATGTTTATGGGAGGGTTCCCAAAACCACCAATGCCACCTATTCCTAATGTACCAGCTCCATAGATGAAATAAAAGATATTTAAGGTAGACTAAAAAGTCTACCTTTTTTATTGTATGTACTTATAGAAACAGCTATTAAAAAAAAGAATCAATGTATTCCTTTTAGGTGTAACAAATACAAATATTATTATTTTGCGTTTATAAATTGAGTGTATAGGATAAATAGGAGTAGCTACCTATGAATGCTAGCTAACGGCTTCTTATACACTCTTTATTATAAGTTAGCATAAAGTTAGTAAATATGGAAGAGATTTGGAAAGATATACCCGGATATGAAAATTACTATCAAGCTAGCAATCTAGGTAGAATAAGAAGTAAAGATAGATTGATAATTGTTAATGATTATCAAAACGCACATGCATATTGTAAAGGATTTAGTTATGTAAGACCAGGTAAAGTATTAAAAGCTAGAAAAAATATGTGTGGTTATTTAATGGTTCCTATTTGTGTTAATAGAAAGACTAAAAGTATATCGGTTCACAGATTAGTAGCTAAAACTTTTATAGAAAATAAATATAATCTACCACAAGTTAATCATGTTGATGAAAACAAATTAAATAATAATATCAATAACTTAGAATGGTGTACAGAACAATATAATATGAACTATAATAATCTAGTTAGTAGAAGAGCTTTTAAACAAAGAACTACTAATAGCAGATGTAAGAAAATAATAAGTATTGATAGTGCTGGTAAAGAAACAGAGTATATTAGTATCCGAGGTGCTGCTAGAGAATTAAATTTGAATCAAGCCAATATTCAAGCTGCTATAAAATATAGCAGAAGATGCGGCAGATTATATTGGAAAATTAAAAATTAATAAATATGTCACTTAACGAATTAGTTGATGATATTCTATTAGAAGCTAGAAACAACTAGATTACTGAGAGTGAAAAGCTCAGTAGATACTAGATAGAATTGTGGATTAAAACATATCGAGCTTACCTATTAAAACAGAAGTTAGATAAGGGAGAGCAATTAGACTAGATCTTCTATTAGACTATACGCATGCATTTGGATAAAATAGAAGAAGACCCAGGTCATGCAGAATACCAAGGAGATAAAGAATTACCTACTTTACTTGGTACTAAACTTACTACTTCAGTAATAACAGTAAAAGATGCCTATGGTAATATTATTCAATTAGGTTCTGAAACTAAAATGAAATTCTAGAGATATAGAAAGTATACCTGTAAAGATTATATTGCATATGTTAAAGGTAATAGAATATATGTAGAAGGTGATGCTAACTAGTTAGAATATATTGATGTAGAAATAATTGCTGAAGATCCTACTGAAGATAAACTGTGTTATAATCCAGATAAGGATGAATATCCTTTACCAGCTTATATGTGGGGAACTGTTAAGTAGTTAATCTTTACTAAAGATTTCTTAACTATGAGATAGCAAGTATCTGATACTACTAACGATAGTAAGGATGATACTTAGAATGTAATGAATTAGAATGTTAACAGAAGTATAAGACGATGAATGAATTAAATAAATCAGCTAATAAAACGGTATCTTATACTATACCTTCATTCTATAATCATTACTTAAGTAGTATAGAACCAGATACAGTATATGACATAGATTATACTACTTATAGAAAGATAGTAACAGATTACTTTCATCACTTAAGAGATTAGTTATTAGAAGAAAGTAAAGAAGTTAAATTACCTTATAGAATGGGTAGTATTCAAATAGTAAAGAAACAACCTAAACATTTAGATGGTAGAAGTCTTAGAATAGATTATAAAGCTACAAAAGAATTAGGTAAACTTACTTATTTACTTAACGAACACTCAGGATTCTATAAGTATAGACTTTACTGGAATAAATAGGATATGCTAGTGTCTAACAAAAGTAAGTATTAGATTGTACTTACTAGAGCAAATAAAAGGCATTTAGCACAAATAATTAAATAGAATATTCACGATTACGAATAGCAGCCATGATATATAAAATGACAAGTAGTAAAGCCGTGATTGCTAAAGTAATCGCGGATTTAGGTTTAAATGAAACCGAAATACCTATTACAGATATACGTCAATGGATTGGAGAAGCTTTAATGAATATAGGTTCTGTTAATCAACTAGATCATAAAGTAGAAGTAATACCTATCAATGGTTATTAGGCTAAGTTACCATGTGACTTAGAAAGATTGAATAGTGTAGCTTACTCTACATGTGATTGTGGTGGTTGGATACCTATGAAAAAGAGTACAGGTACATTCAGTGTATATGATAAGAAAGATAACTGTGATTGTTGTAATATGATTATACACGATGATGTATTAATACCGTTAGTAAAGAACCTTCACAATATTACTAAAGATAAAGACGCATTAGAAATACTTAATAAAGATACCAATACTAGATAGACGCTTAGCGCATTAATTAATAATTATACAGTTTGTAGCAAAAATGGTAGATTACAGCACACTAGTTTTAATGGTACTAATTTCAGTTATACGCCACAATATGACGTCAAACCAGGATATCTCATTACAAATGTTCCAGAAGGATATGCAAAAATTTCATATCATGCTATCTACACTGACGAGGATGGCATGCCTATGATACCTGATGTATAGTCTTACTTTGAAGCTTGTTTCTGGTACTGTGCATAGAAAATACTTTACATTAAATATATAAGAGGAGATGTACATAGATAGATTTATATTGACGCAAAGACATCATATAATTTCTATAGAAAACAAGCATATGCAGAATCATTAATGCCGAACTAGGACGATTTGAGTAATATCAAGTACACATGGAATACATTAGTTCCAGAGATAGATGAAGAACGTACTTTCTTTAGTACTACTGGTGATAGACAAGAAATTTATAATTAGAATTATAATAGATTATGGAGATAAATAGCCAAGTAAATACATTTCTCGAAGGAATGAATCTAGATTCTGATATTACTATGCTATCTGACAAGTAGTATAGATGGGCATAGAATGTTAGATTGTTAACAGATAATGCCGGAACTACTGGAATTCTATAGAATATAGAAGATATTAGACAATATTTAGGAGGTTTAGAAATCTCTGAAAATATACTAGGTACAGCTGTTAGTAGATGGTATAATACAGATAAAGAAAAAGTAGAAGAATGTGGAATAGTATTTACTAAAGAATTGTATGAACAGAATAGAATTAATAATCTTTGGATAGTAACTGACTTTAATAGCATTAGCCCAACTTGGACACTGATCGTATCGGCTTAGTTAAACGTAACAGATAATGTATCTATTGTCACTAACTTTGAATCTAATAATGTTAGTAAAGTATATATATCTGATGGCAATACTTCTATTAAATGTATTAACATATAGAAAAAATATAATACTAGTAAGATTAGTCCTATAACAGATAGTACTTATTTTGATCTATTACCAAGTTCCACTATTGCTCCATTTAAGTTTATTGAATGGACTTCTGGTAATTTGCCAGCAGGTATGGTACAGTATTGTTATTAGCTATTCAATGTGCATGGCGGTGAAACTACAACTTCATCACTAAGTTCTATGATACCTGTATCTTCTAGTAACACTAATTCATCTAAAAACTTTAATGGAAACAATAAAGACGAAAGTACAGACAAAGGGTGTCTATTGTCAGCTACATTATTTAATGACGGTAGATTTGAAAGAATTAGAATAATTGGAATACAGTACACTAATAAAAATCAAGTACCAAAAATATACATTATAAATGAATTAGATTTGCCCAAATCTGATAATCCTACCATTACTTTTACATATAATGATATAGGTAAGAATTATATTAATGAGTTATCCATTGAAGAGTTTAACAATATAATTCCGTTTGAATTTAATGCTAAGAGTATAGCTAAAATGAATAATAGGTTATTTGCTTCAAACTTACAAGAAATAACATGGGATGTAGCTTACGATGCTAGGGCATATAGGTGCAATAAAAATGGAACAATATAGCTAAATTCTAGTATAACTGAAAATTCTTTAACTTTAACTTTTGATTAGTTATTGGGTCAAGGTAACGACTTTATTATACCAGAAGAACACGACTGTATTAACCCTATGAATAGTCAAATAGTATATCCAAATAATGAAACTGAAGAATATGCTTACGGATATGATGATAGTAGAACCGTTAGAGGTGGCAAAGGAGTAAATATAAGTTATAGATTTGTTACTACAGACTTAATAGAATCTGACAATACTCCATCTGTAGATGAAGAAGGTAATAAATTATTAGCTTATAATATGGAATTATCTGCATCTAAAAGAGTAGACGCTACTATTAAGTTAAAATGTCCAGAGAACGGTCAAACTGTATATATTTATAATAATGATAATATTTCCAGAATAAGAAATTATAGCGATCCGTTTTATGTATCTAATTTTTTAGGGTATTAGAGAGACGAAGTATATAGATTTGGAATAGTATTTTATAATTAGAAAAATGTACCATCTCCTGTACACTGGATCGGAGATATTAGATTTCCATCTGGCGATATTGAAGGATATGAACCTTTTACTTTTGCCGATACAGTTGATGGAACTGGTAATTATGAATTAATATCTCATCCGTTAGGTATAGTATTTTATGTATAGAATCTTCCTACAGATGTAGTAGCTTATGAAATAGTAAGATGCGACAGAACATTGGCAGATAGAACTGTAGTTACTTAGGGATTACTAAACAAAACTATTAGATTCAATGGGTGGTAGAATAATACTGAAGATTATAGAGCTGAATATTCTATTGGTAGCATAGATAGAAGACCTACCATTATGCCAACATTTACAGATACTACCGTATCACCGTTTGCACAAGGAATATATCATATATATGATAACAAAATGGTATAGCAAGATACTCAAGCTATAAACCCAATGGACGTTAATGGTATATTTGATTTAGTAACAGCTGATATATGTTTTAATAAAGAAAATTCAGATTCTATTGTTACTAGTAATATGAATATAGTTCCATTATATTGTGCTCATTCCGCTACATATTGTGATGATAATAGATATAAACATCACAGACTAGGAATACCTTTCACTAAAGTGTTAGGTAGAAATGATAATAATTAGACTGAAAATTCATTTGGTGGTGTAGTAGAAGGATCGGATTATGATGGAGATCGACCAGCTATTAAATTAGAATCTGGAGTATTTGACGGGTTTGAGTAGAATGACGGCAGACTTAGTGGAGGGGTGTGTAAATATTATTAGATGTTTGGTAAGAACTATGCTCATAAAGACAATTCTAATTTGCGTCAATCTTTTCCTATAAAAGATGTTACTAAACCAACTAATATTTCTCCTTATCAAGAAGCTTTTGATGCTAAATAGATAGTAAACTATATAGATAAATTTGGATTTATCAATTATAGTATTGGTTCTAATGAAGCTCTTGGACCACATGGGGTATGTTTAGCTATTAGTGCTCCAGATGTATACTCCGGAGGTTTTACTGGTATACGTACAACGCCAATGCTGAGAAAGTTTAGATATAATTCTGTACTTTTCGTTAATATAAAAAAAAGTGCTACTCAGTATGGTGGTAACACATTTATAAGTAGGAGTTATTCTACTTATTATAGTACTAACACTTATGTTAAAACATCTTGGGAAGGATATGATACAGCAATGTGTTTTGGTGGTGATACATATTTGGGTGTATTAGATTATGTGCACACTTTGTTATTTACTAGAAATGATCCAGATGATAGAAACGGTTTCAAGAGATTTGTTGCAGCTTATATACCTTTAGAATCTAGTATAAATCTACATTATAGAAACGATGAACATTTTTCTCAAGATACAACAGTATCTACTGGCAATGCTCAAACTGGAGAGGCTAATATATATTTTTTAACAGAACCTGGTGCACTAAATACAAACTATACTCAAGGAAAACCTATGTATACATATAATTCAGCATATTCTAGTACTAATACCGCTAAAGGTTATATTCAAAGTTCTATATACGCCGAAGATAACGTAAAGAGTATGAATCGTATTACGTGTTCTGAAGTAAAGTCTATTAACGAATAGACAGATAGTTGGACTAAATTTAAATTTGCTAATTATTTAGATACAGATAGTACATATGGACCTGTTACTAATTTAAAAGTGTTTAAAAACAGATTGTATTTCTTTTAGGATAGTTCTGTAGGTATAGCTTCTGTTAATGACCGATCATTAATTAATGATAATAATGCTGGAGAACTAGTATTAGGTACAGGTGGAATATTAACAAGATATGATTACTTAGTTACACAAAATGGTAGTAGTATTATAAATGATAAAAGTATTACTAATTCAGAAACAACTTTATATTGGCACGATTTTGATAAAAATGTAATATGTTCGCTAGGTAACGGATTCAATGAATTATCTAAGGTAAAACAAGTATAGACATATTTAAATAGATTACCAGATTCCGCTAGAAGAAATCCAGTATCATTTTATGATAAGAAATATAATGAAGTATGGTTTAGAATATATGATAGATGTTTAATATTTAATGAACAATTAAATGTATTTACTTCTTTCTATACTCATAATCCAAACTGGTTCTTCCCTTTCTCTACTAGATTAATTACTATTAAAGATAATAATTGTTATTACTTGCATAATATGTATTATGTAGACGATAGCAAAGAAAAAGAAGAGCGTATATCTTATATAAGATTTGTAGTGAATAAAGATATTGCATACACAAAGGTATTTGATAATCAATGGTTTTCAGCTGAATTTGAAGATGTTGGAGATGAGGAAAAACCTACTTTAATAACTGATATACATTTTGAAACTAAGACACAAGTTACTGAACCAATAGATTATAATCAGATAGAAGTTAGAGAGGATAATTACAGATTTGCAATAAGTAGAGAAAAACAAGATAAACCAGATTTACAACAATAGACTAATATGTCTTACGCTGGAAGAATGAGAGGAAAATATTTGATTTGCAATTATACTTTTGATTGCAACGATAATAAAGAATTTAAGCTTCCGTATATTAAAACAACTTATAGATATTCAATGTTATAATATGAAAAATAAGAAATTAAAAAGAGTTCCTCGATATGCTTTCGGCGCTGATGCTATTTCAAATTGGGGAAATATGAGTGGAGTAGATAAAGCGAATGTAGTTACACAAGGAGTTGGTGCTGTAGGTAGTATGATAGGTAATGCTACTAGTGGAAAGAAACCTACAGCAGCTGGTGTAATAGGTGGAATAGGATCTGGGGCTGCAATGGGCGCTTCTATTGGTGGACCTTGGGGAGCAGTAATAGGTGGAGCTATTGGTGGTATTACTTCAAGTATAGGTTCTGGCGGTTCTGTTAATGAACAGACTGGTGAATATGAATTACCATCAGGAATAGCTGGTCTATTCGGTCACAGTAAAAGTTATATACGTAACAAAGCTGGTAGAATTAAAAACGGTATTCAAGCCAGACAAATGTCTGAATAGGTAGCAGCTGATTACTATCAAGAAAATGGATATAATGAACTAAGCTTATCTAAAGGTGGTGTAGTACCATCTACCATGGCTTATTTAGATGATGGTGAGATGTTAAGAATGCCAGATGGAACTATAGGTTCTATACCAGAAGAAGGTAAACCTACAGATTCTAATTTATTAAATGTACCTGTTGGAACTCAAGTATTAAGTGATAAGATTAAAGTTCCAGGAACAAATAAAACATTTGCAGAAATGGGAAAGAAGTTAATGAAGAAAAGCAACAAAAAGGCTAATAATATATATGCTGAAAATAGTTAGATGCTAAATGAGAGAAATAATCAGATAGCTTATCAAGCATTATTAGATTAGCAAGAAGCTTTGAAAAGTAAAAAAATAAAGAAGAATGCAACTGCTTATGCAGATGGTACTAGAGGTATTAAACCATATGGATATAATCAAAATATGACTGACTTTAAATACTGGGATCCAGATAAAAATAATTATACACAAGATTACTTAAACTGGGTCAATAGTATTACAGATCAAGATGTAAAAGATATCTATGGTGGTAAATACGGAGACATGTCTACTTACTTAGGTAAGAATAAAGGAGTTATACCTACAGTAGAACAAGCTAGATCTTTAATGACAGATAGAAAATATGGTGACTGGCATAAGATTGGTCAAGCATATGTAGATAGTAGATCTAATCGGAGTAGTGGACCTAGACCTATACCATCATCTGAAGTAGCAAGTAGATTAGGTATTCCTTATAACATTAATGCTCCTATTGGTAATGTAGATACTGCTAATGCTAGAAGTAGTAAATACTTTAACTATACTGGTAATCCTGGGCAACTTCCAGTAGGTAATACATATAGTACAGATAGTAAAAAACCAAAAAATCCAAGTGATAATAATTGGTTAGATTTAATAGATAATATAGCCGCATTAGCTGGACCTATTGGTAATATATTCTCAGGTAGTCCTGAAAGAGTAGAAACATATACTTATGATCCAGTATATGGTCCTACTAATTATAATATAGATCCTATACTTAGAGAAGCTACACTAAGTGATAGAATTGCTAGATACAATATGGCTAATATTAATCCTAACACTGGAGCCAATATGGCATTTGGTTTACAGTCAGCAGTTAATAGGAACAAAGCTATCGCTAATGCTTATGCTACTAAGAACAATGCTGAAAATCAAATGGCATTTAACAACGCTCAAATAGCTAATCAATGGGGGCAACAGTATGCTAATGCTAGACATTTAGCTTCTGTAGAACAAGCTTAGAATGATGCAGCTACTAGAAATATTCGTAGAAAAGGATTTGGTGATTTATCTACAAGAATATAGTAGATAAGTAGAGATAAACGTTTAACTAAAAGAGACTCTGCTGTACTAGAAGCTATGTTACCTTATTTGGAATATGGTATGACATCAGATCAATTAACTAAATTATATAATAATTTGAAAAGATAATGGCAACGAATAGATTTGATAAACCAATAGAAAGTGAGTATATTAGTTAGTATACACCAATACCCTTTGAATAGTTATATGCTATAGGTAAAGCAAATAACGAAAGAGTAGATAAAGCTTATTAGGATTTAGGTAATCAGTTTACTAAGTGGTCAGAGTTTAGATCACCATCAGCTGTAGACACTAAGAGATGGTATGATTTAACAGTTGGAGCTGGACAAGATGTAGTAAATAAATTAGCAGCTAATCCAGATTTGATTAAAACAGCAGAAGGTAGATCTTTAATACAATCGTTTATTAATACCAGACCTTATAACGAACTAAGTTAGTTACAATAGAGTAGAGAAGGATTACTTTAGAGATAGAAAGTAAATCAACAACTTATGCTATCTGGTAAGTATAATCCTTTATGGCATGAAGTTGATTTTACTAATTATAATACTTTAGATAGTGGAGTATTTAATGACGTTGCTCCATTAGCTTATAAGTCAGAAGTAGACTTAGTAAAGCCTTATGTTGATAATTTAAAAGCTGGGTATATTAGATCTGATGGTAGTTATGATTATTCTGGTGTATCTACTGATAGAACGGATGAGCAAATAGCTAAGAATATATCTGCAATATATAATACTCCAGAAGCTCAAATGCATATAAATACTTTAGTAAGATAGGGATTTACTCCTGATCAAGCTAGAGCTTTATTTACAGATAGAATTTATAGAGCAGGTAGAGAGTTTGCATATGAAGACAGGGAGGCAAATGAATTTGCTAAACTAGAATATAGTAATAGATTAAGAGCCGCTAGAACTGGTCAAGACACAGTTAATAACGGTCCTTGGTATTTAACTGATTCTTTGGAATATACTGGGTTATAGAAATTTAATAATGCTAGAAACTATTACTTATCTAATAATCCTAATTATGAGAAGCTAAGAAACGATGTTAATAGCAATGATCCAGTTATTAGAGAAATGGCTAGTAAACAACTCAGATCACTTGCAGATAGTGCCACTCCTTATAATATGTTCAGAGATATTATGAGAAAGTATGGTACAGAGAAGGATGGAAAATTACAAATTACAAATACAGATATAGATTATGCCGTTAATGATATATTCAATAACTTTGGATATACGGTTCGTAACTCTAAATTAAATGATCTATTGAGTAGTACCATACAGGGAATTACAGAAAATGAACAAAGTACTCCTTTAGGTAGACGTAAAATTATATCTGGTGGAGAGAATTTGAATTTAATGTCTAGAGTAGTATCAGAAATAGCTGGATTTGAAGCAGTAGATCCTAATCGTAATAAAGTAATAAATGCTTTGAAAGGTGGCAAATTTAATAATATGATATTACTTAACAATGACAATATGATAACTATTCCAGTTGTTAAGGATGGTTAGCCAAGTACAGCTAATTTGCAAAGAATTAAAGTAGCTATATCTGAAGATGATATTAAGAATGCTGGTCTCACTGAGGACGATATGAAAAAAGCTGGAGCTACAATACAAACTTCTAAGCAATCTATATCAGAAAGTGAAACATCTAACTTATCTGGAAAAACTTCTGGCGAAAGATCTGAATTAGGAGAACAAATAGCTAAGAAATGGAGTAGTAATACTACTAGAACTGTTAGACCTGGTATTAAATATTATGTATTAAATTTAAGTAACAGTGTACCAACATCTGGAGATGATTTAAATGCTGAATATTTAAATCAACAAGCACTTAAACTAAATGTGACAGGATCAGTAGCATCTGGATTGTATCCAGATGTACAAAATGAATCTTTTGGATTTCAATAAATAATATAATATGGCAAAGAAACAAACATTTACTGTGGGTAGTAAAGATAATATGAGAAGTAGGCTTCAAGAGTTAAAGGATTATACATTTAATCCTTTAACTGGAATCAATCCTTCTGAAGAACAATATGAATTTGATATGGCTCAAACTAAGCCATTAAATACTTCTTCTTTAGAAGAAACTCCTAAGTAGGAAAAAAATGTAACTACTGAAGATGCTAGTACCACTAAAAGTGGAAAAGGACCCAACTATATAGCAGATCCGGTATTCTCATTTATCAATGGTATTCAATAGGATATGGTAGATAGACCTACTGGCGATATGCTGTTGAATAATAAAGAAAAAGATGAATTAGAGTTTCAGAAAGTATTTCTAGAAACTGAAAAAGAAATGAAGTTGTTAGATCAACAACTTAATAGAGCTTACTTAGATAAAGATACAGATAAGGTTCATGAATTATATCCTTAGTATAAAGCTACTTTTGATGCGTACTCTAGTATGCTAGACGAATATAAAAAAGTAGCTAGTAAATACTATAATCAGTATGGATATCAGCCTACTGTAGAAGAAAGATTACAAGCTCTTAATGAAGGTATTTCTGAAAGAGAACAGAAGTCTAAAGAATTAGGTGAAGATATTCAAAGAGGTAGAGATATATTACATTTTACCAATAGTATATACTCTATAAGCGATGAGTGGAAACAATTAGAACAAGAAAATTGGGCATATCAAGTACCTAGAGCATTAGGTACTTCTTTTTCGTCTATATAGGCTACAGCTGCTAACTTTGCAGCTATTGCTGCTGCTAATTATTTAGCAGCACAAGTTGCTGCATCTCCTACTGGTCCTTATTCTCCATTAATTGCTGGCGGTGCGGCATTAATAGGAGCTGGAGCTACAGTAGGTACTAATATATGGTCTAGAGATAGAGAGTCTTTATCTGAAGTAGCTAATAATTATAAACAGAATGTTTATGAATATGCTAATAAAAATAACATAGATATCAATAGCTTAGCGGATATAGGTAGAGAAAACCTTAGCCGTATAACTGGCGTAGAATATTCTAATGATAAGAATTCTTCAAATTATAGAAGCAATGATGAAGTGTTTGAAGATATGTTAGCCTATGATATACCTACTGGTAATAATGAATTAGATGCATTGAGATATACTACTAAAAATAACTTAAAAGACATCTATAATAGAAACATGGCTTTAGCAGCTAGTGATGTAGCTCAAGCTGCTACTATAATTCCTGGAGCAGGTAAGGTGTTTACTAAAGTACTTGGTAAACTTAATTTGCCAGAGAGAGCTATTGACGGTACAGTTAAGGTATTAGATAAAGCAATTGACTATACTACTAAGAAAGTAGCTCCTAAAATGTCTAAGGTAGCTAAACATAGATTATCTAAATATATACTAGAACCTACAGTTAGAATAAGTGCTAATGCTGCATTAGAAGGTGTTGAAGAAGTAACTCAATACATGATTGGTAATCGTATAAACGAACAGAATATATCTGATACCAATCTATATAATCCTCTCGATGTAGCTACTATGTTTATGGAAAATAACGCTATGGCATTAAAAGGTTTAGCTGCTGTAGCTGGTATTAGTGGAGATCCAGCTTTAAATGGGAATAAAGAATTAGTAGATAATTTTAAAGTAGGTGCAGCTATAGGTTTACTTATGGGAGGTGGAACTACAGCTGTAAGTACTGTTAATAATCTAAGATCTTATAACGCAGGCACAGAGTTATCTAGAAACTTAATGGCAGAACATATATCTGCAAAAGAGGATATATATAAATATATTCAATATGCTAACAAAGCAGATAAGAGAATGCTTAATAAGGAAGCGTTCTTAGACGCTATTGATCAGCAAATAGAATCTGCTAACATTCCAGATGGTTGGACTAAAGAAGATCTTGAAAGCGAAAAAAGAAATATATCTTCTATATATGATATTGTAAAGAATAACAGTAAAGTAAGAGAATTTAAAGGAGAAGATAGACATATTGCGGCTGCTATATATAAGCACAAAACTGATATGTATAACAAAGCTATATCTGATTACGAAACCCAAGTAAAAGATATAGCTCAAAGCTATAACTCTATTAATTCTGAAATAGATAATGTATTAGGTAGTTTATCCGATGATAATACAGATAGTGAAAATATCTTACTGTTGAAAGCTTACCTGTTAGACAAAGCAAGATTAGAAGGAATTAAAAATTATATTAAAGTATTAGAAGAATCTTAGATAGTAGACAAAAATAAACTAGATGAGTTTTATATAGCTGAAAAAGGTATAGAAAGACGCTTGTCAGGTTTATCAGATATTAAAGACGAATTCTCTATAAATCCTGACGATATTGTTTTAAGTTCAAGAGATGATATTGAATCAAATGCAGTTAAAAGTCTTTTAGCAGAAATTGCATTAACAGATGCTAAACAATCATACAAGAAATTTATAAATAGTGACAAAGCCTTAAATAAGGCTGTCGATATATATAAGAATAGTATTACTGAGGATACTATAAATCAAGATGAACAGATTCAAGAAGAAGAAACTCCACAACAAGAACATGCTAATATTGATGAAGAAGATACTTCAGATACTATGACTCTACAAGATAGTATTGATAAAGCACAACAGTAGGCAGATAAAATTCAAGAACTAATTAACCAGCAGTCAGCTATACTTGAACAAGCATAGCAGCAATTAACTGGAGAAACTGAAGAAGAGGAAAAAGCCATTACTCAGCCTACTCAAGTTACTTCTGAACAACCTGTACAAGAAGAAGAAAAAGAAGTTATATCTCCTAAATCATTTTGGGAATTAGGTACAACTGTAGATACAAACGAAGACTATGAAGGATTAGTAGAAGAAGAACTGACTGAAGAAGATTTAATTAATCCTAATGAAACTATATCAGAAGATAATACTAATAATGTAGCAGATAATCCAGAAGCTACAGTAGATCAAAACGCATCTGATTATGAAGGCACATAGAGTGCTGAAGATATACCCTCTGTTTAGGAACAACCTTTAATGTAGACAGAAGAAACCATCTCATAGACTCATACTGTTACTAGTAATACAGAACAACCTTCTGCTCCTGTTACTGAACAAGATATAGAAGATAGCAAAGTATACGATACTGATGATGTTTAGGTTAACGATGAAGAACCTACAGAATTAGTATATGGAACTCTATACTATCAGCCAGATAATGATCAACCTATGTTCAAAGGTTATGAATCTGGAAGATCATTAAATGAATATCTATCTACTCCAGGTATGTTAGCTGAAAGTAAAGTTACCGCTAAGATTGGTCCTAAAGATTCTAAGTTTGGATCATATGATCCAGCAAATAAAGCTACCTGGGATGAAGCTCCTATATATATAGAAATAGAAGCTAAAGATGGTAGAAAGTTCATGGCTACTTTGAAAACTATCGAAGGAGCTAAAGGTATATATAGAACTCATGGTAGAGAATTATCTAAATCAGAAGAAGATAGAATCCGTGAGTTACGTAATCAAATCATTGAAGCTAAAATTAATGATCCAAACTGTGAAATAACATTTAAGAATATTACTATTACCAATGGTAACTTTAATGTTAATAGAACAGAAGAAGGAGAAGTAATAAACAGAAACCTGTTGGATATAGAATCTTTAGGAGTTAGAGATTTACACAATATATTAGATTCAGAAACTAAGTTTGGTATAGGTAAAGGCGTAGCAGACCATTTTATAATTATGGATAGAAATGGTCTTCCTATGGAAGGTAAAGGTGGATCTGGTAAAATATTTGTATATCCACCTGCACAAAATACTCCAGCTGGTGTTACTAGAAATATTAAACTTAACGAAGCTAGATTCAGTAATGAAGATAATAGTCCTTCAGAATTAGCTAGATACTTAGCTAATGTAATACTATATAGATAGACTGGTAATGAAGCTGTGTATCCAGAAGATGTAATTCAACTAGTGGTTAACTATGGTAATTCTACTATATTAGATCCTTCTGATCCTAGATATGCATTTTTAGCAGATAAATAGTTCTTTGTAAATTATAAGGAAGGTTGGGCTTAGTTAGGTAGAGAACAAGTTCTTCTATCTAAATTAAGAACAGATGCTGGATTTGAAGACCTAGTAGAATTTATTACAGATAATTTACATTGGAATACAGAAAAAAATCTATTGTGGGAACCATTGCCTAAATCATTTAGAGAAGCTATGATAGATGATAATGTAGATCATTTAGAATTAGTTCCTGGACTAGAATTTGATTTAGAAGACGTTGGATTAAAGAGAATAAATGGTAAATTAATAACTGACGAAGATAATCCAAAAGGATTAACTACTTTAGCTTACTTAATTAAACATGGTAAGCTATTAAGTGATTTGTAGGATAGATTATTTACTAGACCATATGTATACATTGATTCTCCAGTAATATCTTCTAAACCTACTGAACAACAAAAAAAGTTGGAAGCAGAATCTCAATCTCCTACTAAAAAGAAGTTCAGTTTATATGAAGTTCCTACTTTTGATGCCAGTGAAGAATTAAGTAGCAAGACGGAAGATAAATCATATGATGAATTTACAGATGCAGATTCTGATGCTGTATCAAGTTTCTTAGGATTAGATGGAGCTCCTAAAATATTAAATAGTAATCAGTTAAAGCAAAGTAAATTTATCAATACTAAAAAGGCTAAAAAGTGGCTACAAAAGAAGTTAGGTCTTACTGATGAACAAGTAGAAGTAACTGATGGAGTTATTAGAGAATTTGCTAATGGTTCTGCTGTATATGGTATAGCTAGAGCAGATGGAATTGCTATATCTAATAAAGCTATTGAAGGAGTATAGTATCATGAAGCCTGGCATAGAGTATCTCTACTTATGTTAGACAAAGATACTAGAAATAAATTATATGATGAATTCAGAAAACAAAATAATTAGTATAGCAATTTAGACAATAAGCAACTAGAAGAAGTAATAGCAGATAGATTTATGGATTATATACTTAATGATAAAGAATCTACTTTAAGATACTATATCAATAAGATATTCCGTAATATTAAAAAATTCTTGCATATTAATTCTAATATTGATCCTACCAATCTTAATAAAATATTTGATGCTATTAAGTATGGAGATTTTTCTAATTATTAGCTCAATGAAGAATCTCTTAAAGATTTCTTAGATTCTTATACTGATGGAGCTTATTATAAAGTTGGTCCTAATAAAGATATAACTTTGAAACACTTCCCAACTTTACAAGACTTTCATTCAGCGTTAGATAGCTTAAAGGCTTGTTTGTTTATAGCTAATGGTGCTAAATATATATCAGATGTATAGAATTTAAGCAATATTAAGCTTAAAAATCTTTTACTATCATTTATTAAATCAAATAGAACTACTACTGAATAGAAGGAAGCATTACAAGAAATAGTAGATAATTTTGATGTATTTATGTATCATCTACAACCAATGCTGGAATAGATGGGGATTAGATCTATAAATCAAAATATGGATGAAGAATTCCTAGATAGAGAAAGTAATGGTATACAGAACTACGATAAGGCTGGATATGAATTTGATAAAAAGAACAACGCATTAGCTAGTGCAAAAATGTTCTTTGCTACTTTATCAGATACATATTTTAGTTATAAGGATATAGATGGAGTAAAAGCTAGAACTCTTAGTACTAGAATTAATACTATTACTGGCTTACCTATAATAGTTAATTATGACACTGCTTATGCTCTAATTCTTAAAAACTTAAGTACAGTAGAATCATTTAGTACTGAGCCTGGACAAGATCCAGAAACTTCATTATTAGGCAGATGCGCTAGATTGGCTAAAGGTAACGCTTTTTTTGCTTTCTTATATAAAAGATTAAATGGAGATATTGATATAAATCTTCAGACACAAATATTACAAACTGTTAAAAGTTTTGATTAGAATTTTGTAGAAGTACATTATCAACAAACTGAACAAGGTACATCATTTGTAGTAGACGATGGAATAAACAAAAGAGCTACTAAAATGTATCCTTCTACTTGGTCAGATTTGTTCTTTAATTCTTCTTTGGTAGAAAGAACTGAAACTGAAACAAAACCTAATAAATCTGAAATAAGCGCAGTTATAAGTAGATTTAATGAGTTATATAAGTAGGTAGAAGATAATAGAAATACTATTACTAATACTGATGTAGATACTTATATCAATGAATTAGTCAATATATTGAATTCTGTTGGTATTACTGTAGATCACGATACTATAGAAGGATTATTACCTAATGACAGACCTTATGGTATATCTAAATTAATATTAGGCAATGAAGCTGGAGCATTAAAATATCTATTTAATGGAACACTTCAGAATCTTATAGATGATAAGACAAAATATACTAATAAAAAAGGTATAGCTACAGTAAGACAATTAGACTAGATATACATGAACTTGGGTAAGAACAGTTTTATTAACACATTAGCTCAAGCTCAAGCTGTAACGCATCCTAGTGATACTGAAATATCAGTATTAGGTCCTAATAATAATATTATTTTTACTAAGACTCTAAACTGTTTTGTATCAGATCAAGTTAGATGGCTTAATAGTCACGATAGTGCTACGTTAAAAGATTTAAATGCTGATACTTATTGCAGAAGTTCTTTGATTCTATCTGCTGTTAACAATAATAGTCCTATTAGACTAAATACTTTTGTTAATTTCTATGGGGAGAATAAAGGAGATAAAGGTAGAGATTATCTAAGTATTTCACCAGTTGAAGACTACTTAGCTAAAATGACATTTACTTATAATAATCATATTATATTCCCAACTATGGCTGATAAAAAGACATGGTTTACTATTAGTGGAGTAGGATTATTCAATAAAGAAATGTCAATTACGCAAGTTGGCAATAGTTTAAAGTTATAGTTTAATAGAGAAGCGTTAAAACACTTATATCGCAGTTGGGAAGATGAATACAATACTATAGTAGAATACTATAATTCTCTTCCAGATGTTAAGAAACCTATTAAGAACTATCATACATCTGGCAAAGGTGGTCTGTTTAGACACTTTACTGGATACTATACAAAAATAGATGGTCAACTTAAATGGATAGATTTAAATGAAAGAATTAAAAACTCTGTAAAAGAAGGTAATATAATACAGACATTGGAAGAGATTAAATAGGAACTATTTACTACTCCAAAGGATACTTTCTAGAAGATTAATGACAGTCTACATATGCAGCTTAAACAAGAAATAGATACTTGTGAAAAGTTAGGTATAATAGAAAGAGATAAAAAGAATCCTAAAGTTATCAAGAATAAGCTATTAGACAATGTTGTATTAAATAAATTCAAAGAAATATACTTAGCACATCCTAATAATAATGTATCTAATCAAGCAGAAAGATATGCTATTTTAACTATGATTGGTAATCATATGATAAATTATAACATATCTGTATTAGAAACAGAAAAGATATTTACTGGTGATGTTGCTTTCTTTAAAAATGATGATGATAAGATCAAACGTTTAGGAGCTGTATTGTCTACTGGAGATAATCTAAGAACTCAATGGTATACTAGTGTAGATAAGAATATTAAAGAGTATAGAAGATTATAGAATAGACAGACTTACACAAATACTACTATTAATGATAATGAAATACCTAGTAGACAGCATAAAGAACTAGAAGATTTATTTACTTTCTCTAATACTAGAAAATTACTTATCGAAAAAGAAGGTTTAACAGAATCTCAAGTAGATGAGTTAATGAAAGATCCTAAATCAGCAGAGGAAAAGTACCCTATAATATTCTAGTTAGCTAAAGATTTAGCTGTAGAAGATGCATCAGCATATGGTATGAATAAAAAAGGTACAAAAGGTAATATTAACCAAGCTGACGCTGCTGTGTATATTAGACCTTAGATGTATAGAGATATTGTTAAAATGCTTGGAGAATGGAGTGATGAAATTGAAGAAGCTTTTAACATAATGGAAAGTGATGCAGACTGGTTAAATGATGCAGAGTTGTATGCTAAATCCTTGAAGACGTTAATTAAACCATTAAAGACTACTTACTTTGGTTATACCTATGATGCTAATCTAAAACATTGTATACCTGTGTTTAATAAGATGGCTATGTTCCCTATGTTTAAAGTATTAGCTACTGGAGACAATAGAGAAATATATGATAGAATGAATGCTATTGGTAAGTATCAAGGACTTACTCCTATTGATCAAGTTGCATTTGAATCTGCTGTTAAAGTTGGTATACAAGGAGCTACTGATATATATAAGGATTATAAAAACGATGAGATAAATGATCTAAGTAATATGCATATTACTACTTAGAAATTCAGAAATCTTAGAAGACAGCTTATAACAGATCCTCATACACATGACAGAACATTATTTGGTACTTAGGTATCTACAGTTGCTGTATCTAACCTAGTAATGAACAGAGTATATCAAGAAGGAACCGATAATGAAATAACTGGTCAGCAGATTAAAGAACAATTATTTGGTACTATTAATGCTATATCTAACAAAGGCTTTAAAGAAGTAAAAGATATGTTCTTATCTGATAATGCCCTTGATTATGCTAAAGCTTCTAAACAGTTAATTAAAGAAGCTAGAGCATCTAATATGGGTAAAGATATAGAGGAAGCTCTTGAAGTAAATCAAGATGGTACAGACTTTAAAGTACCTTTATCAGCATTACCAGATAGTAAATGGGTAGAAACTAAATTAACATCTACTACTAATAAAAAGGCTATTGATTTGGAGTTACCTGGTGGAGCATTTATTCAGATGTCTTCGTTTGGATTTAAATCTATAAAGGCTGTAGGTAGTAGAGCTATTAATAATGGTAAACCTCTACTTAACATAAACAAAGATGGTAGTATGGATTCTATTATTTCTATTAATTTGTTCTCTCATATAATTCCAGATTATAAAAATAAGAGTTTTGTAGAAGCTAGAGATTGGTTGATAAAACATAAGATTATTGGTCAAGAAGCAGGTCCTATGGCTATGGGTTATCGTATTCCTACACAAGGTCTATCTTCTATTGCTGGACTTAGAGTTGTTGATGTACTTCCTTCTGTAGTAGGTGATACTATTATATTACCAGATGAATTTACTACTCAAACTGGTTCTGACTTCGATATTGATAAATTGTATATAGCAAGATATAACTTTGATAAAGAAGGAAATAAAATAGAATTTAAGAAACAGAAGAGTAATGAAACATTTGAAGCATATTTAAAAAGAAGGTATACAGAAGAACAAGGTGGAGAATTAGAAGAATCAGCTAGAGGCTATTCCGCTACTTTTACTTTGTATAACAGATGGCTAGAAAGTATAAATAGTCCTACAAATGTATATGAAGCTAATAGTAGAGAAGCTAATGAAAACTTATTACTTGATACATATCTAGCAGTTCTTACAGATAAGAAAAATGTAGATGAAACTAGATTACCTCTTGATAAAGTAACTGGAATAATTAAAGAAGAGATTCTTCCTATTGTAGATGGTCAAGGTAAATTAGGCGATAGAATACCACTTAGAGAGTTATCTCCTACTTATCAAATGAATAAAAAGTATGAATATTCTGGAGGTAAGACTGGTATTGGTCCGTTTGCTCTTAATAATAAAAATCATGTATTAACTCAGTTAGCTAATCTTAAGTTCTCAGACATATCTTTATTACAAAGATTAGGTTTTGTTGGACTTGATGGTATTAAGAGTAGAAACGAAATAGTATATCAAAGAGATGAAAAAGGTAATATACTATTAGATGAACAAGGTAATCCTATAAAGATCCAAGAAGAAGGATTGCGTATATTAGATTGGATATCTGCTATGATTAACGCTCATGTAGACGTTGCTAAAGATCCGTATGTTATTAGACTTAATGTAAGACAATATACATACAATATATGTAATTTCTTACTTAGAGTAGGTTATGGTAAAGATACATTCTATTTCTTGCCATAGCAAATACTTAAAGATATGGCTAGTGCGTACGATAGAGCATCTGGTATATATGGTGTAGATGATAGCAAAAGTAAGACAGCTATAGTAAAAGATGAGATTACTACTATACGTAAATCATACTATGACAAATATAAGAAAGCTGCTACAGAATTAGGTATAAAGAAGTTAGATCTTGAAATGAGTAAAACTGGAGATATCGTAATGCAAAAATTAGATAGTGAAGGTAGATCTACTGGTTTATACTCTATTGAAGATTTTGCTACTGATATTACAGATAGAGATTTCTTAATACAACAATTGCAATTAAGTTAGAAAGATAATCTTACTAACGAAGAAGCTTATAATTATTATAAGAATCAAATACTGATATCAGAGTTATTCATTCAACTTAATGATTTAGCACAAGATATGTCTAAATTAGTTTAGTTGTCTTAGGTAGATACTAAACGATTTGGTGGTAACTTTATTGAACAAGATAGATTTTTATACAGATTAAAAAGCCTTATAGCTAATTCTACTTTGTTTAACAAAGATGATATACTAAACTATTTGAATAGTACATTCTTAATGACTAAGATTAATAATGGTATCGTTGGTCCTTCTGATATGTTTAGTAATATAATGATTAGAGGGAAGAGAGATTTTAAATCTGCTATAAGTCAAGTACTTACTATGATAAATAGAATAGATACCAATGATGAATCTCTAAACAAAACTATCTCTAATGAACTGGAAGGATCACTAAGATATTCTTTCTTAAATCAAGAAGGTATAGATTTGTATGATATGTTTTATGGTACAGATACTATGGCTAAGAGGTTATCAAAAATCAAAGCGGATATATTAGCAGGTAAGTATCCAGAAATGCTTACATAGGATGGTAAAATAGGTAATCAATTACTTAACTATCTTGGTACTTTAACTAAAATGAGTACTGATAAATACAATGCTCCAGATATTATTATAAAGAATAGAATATCAGATGACGATAAGTATTTGAAGCAGAATCTTAATCAATATTGGGAAGAATTATTAGAATCAGATTATCCTGAAATAAAGCAATTTGCTCAAGATTTAATAAGATATCAATTAGCTACTACTGCTGGTAACTTTACTAAGAATGGTATATTTAACTTATTACCAATAAGTGCTATACAAAGTACTGGTTATGCAGATTATATGAGAAGCGTCACAGAAAGATTTAATGTTACAGATTTAGATTTTGATAACTTCTTCTTAAATAATTGGACAAATAATAAAATTGTTAAGCCTGCTTAGTTGTATAAAAAGGTATTTAGTTCTGAAACAGATAAAGTAGAAGATCAATTACAATTCCCTGTGTTGTTCAGTGAAAATAAAAACCATAGTGGAAGTAAGTATCCAGTAATGATGATACCTAATTATAGACCAGTTGGTAGAAATGAGTCTAAACAGAATGTGTATACTCCATATGTAAAAGTAAAATTAGCATACGATAACAATCCAGCTAACACTATTTTATACAAATATATTGGAAATGTATTTGACGATAAAGATCAAGAACGACCTGTATATGTAATGACTAATAAGAAAGGTTTAAATCAAGAAGGTAGAGTTGTAAAAGAATATGATAATTATTCTAATTCTATGTTTGAGTTTAATAATATTAATGAAGCATTAGATGCTAAATCAGCATTTAGTATTAATGATATCAAAAATATTATTAACTTAGGCAACAAAATGAATAGATCTAAGTGGATTAATGTTGCTAATAACATAGAACTAGTACGTGACTATAAACCTGTTACAGTAGCATTGAACACCAGTATAGAAGAATTACAGAGTGCTCCAACTAGGAATCACGCATCTACTGCTCCTACTTCTATTGCCTTAGAAACTGTTGAATATAAACCTTCTACTGTTAATATTATTGGAGATCATATTACATTTAGAAACGGTAAGGTTGTAAATACTCCGTTTAAATTAAATCAACAACAAGAACATGCGTTATTAGTATTAGAAGATTTTATTAACAATCCTAACAAGTATGATAATAGCGTGACATTATCTGGATATGCTGGTACTGGTAAAACTAGTATCGTTAGTATATTTAATAAGTATTTAAGTAGCATAGGAATAGAACCTGTATTTAGTGCTCCTACTCACAGAGCTAATGCAGTTACTAAAATGAATAATCCAGAATCTTAGGTTATTACTTTACATTCTGCATTTGGCTTATCTCCTATCGTTGATTTAGATAGTGGCAATTATGATCTTAAGAAATTAAAAACAGAACAAATACGTAAACCTAAAATTAAACCTGGTCAATTACTTATAATTGATGAAGCTTCGATGGTTAGTAAAGGTTTGTATAACTTTGTTGAAGATTTCAAAAAAGAAAATAATGTTCAAGTAATATACATAGGAGATCCAGCTCAATTATCACCAGTATCAGATAACGCAATGTCTCCTGTATTCTAGAATAAAGCTACTAATGTAGAACTTACTAAAGTAGAAAGAACTGGTGATAATCCTATTCTAGAAGAAGCTACTAATCTAAGAAACGGTAAATCATTATCCTTTACTACTAAACTAGTAAATGGATTTGGAGTTGAGTATATGCATGATGGCGAACAACCAAACTAGATTATCAAAGATATAGTTAGTTCTACTGAATATAAAACTAATCCTTTTAACTTTAGAATACTTAGTGCTACTAATGCTATGATACCTACAGTAAACGACATGATCAGAAAGCAATTATATGGAGATAATCCTAATCAAATTGAAGTAGGTGATTTACTTATGGGATATGATAATGTTACTATGAATGATGGAGAAGCACAAGCTGAAATAATACGCAATAGTATAGACTATAAAGTAGCCAGTGTTAGCAATAAGATAAGTAAATAGATTATATCCGTTGTTAACGGTAGTGTAATAGCAGAAGTAGAAGGATACGAAGTTACGTTAGTTAATGCTATGGATAATGAAACAGTATCAGATAAGGTATTTGTATTAGATAATAATACTAGTATTTAGAATTTAAAAGCTATAGCTAATGAAATAGAAAGCATCAATAAGATGATATCTAAAGCATTTATGTCTAGAGATTTTGATACTGTACGTATTGCTCAAAAAGCTTTATCTGATATTAAGTTGAATACTATAACCATGAAAGATTATCAGGAAAATGGTAGACTTAAGATTAGGAAGTCTATAGACTATGGGTATGCACACACTATTCATAAGTCATAGGGTGGTACATATGACAAAGTTATGATATATTATGATACTATTACTGGTGCTAAATTTGACACTGATACTCAACAATAGCTTAAGTATGTAGCTGTATCTAGAGCTAGAGAAAATGTATACGTTGTAACAGATAATAAGTTGAACGATCCCGTAATTGCAGATAATACAGAAACACAGTCTACTAATTATGTAAATCATTCAGGTGGTGCTTAGGGTTCAGATAGTGTATGGGGAGAAATAGGTGAAAAATATGGAGTAATATCAAAGCATTACTATACTGGAGAAACTTCTCAATACAATGCTCCAGGTGGTAACACCGAAATTAGTAGTGAAGATTATGAAGAAGGTAGATATAAAGTAGCACAAGCAGCCAAAGCTAATTACGGTTACCAATATTCTACTATGAAAGATCCTAGATTAATTAGGAATTGGTCTTAGGTTAAATACTCAGATGCTATATTCGCTATAGGTAATATAGTTAATAAAGGTAACAAATTATTCCCTAATAAAAAGAATGATACTAGAATAGCATCTCACGTAGCTGTTACAGGTGGTACTGGTTATGCTGTAGAAATGGCTATATAGGCTGGAAAACCTGTATACGTATTTGATCAGAAAAGATTATAGTGGTATAAAAATATAGATGGAAATTGGTCTAAATCAGATACTCCTACACTTACTAACAATTTTGCTGGTATCGGAACTAGAGAAATAAACGAATATGGTAGATAGGCTATTGAAGATGTATATAGAGTAACTTTTCCTAAAGAAATGACGACAAAAGAATTTGTAAAATCTTTAGAATCTGATAAAATTCTTAACAAACTAATAGAGTTAGGTAAACAAAGAAAGAACGAATGTAATGGATAATAATTATGCAGTGTTTAAATTTAAAAAATAAAGAAGTTAAAGCCGCAGTAGATGAATTAACTACTGTGCTGGGCAGCGAAGATGCTGCATATTATATAGTATCTGAAAATAATGGTTATGCAATTGACTAGGCTCCTGATGGAGCTTAGTCTACTGTATTTCTACAGTATCTAAAATAGTTTGATGGTAATAGAGAATAGGCTATTAAAGCTATGGTTTAGCATTATGTACCAGCATTATCTACTAAAAATATTACATATAATACTAATCCTGAAAAATAGGATGCTATAGATTACCTATTTTTTATGATTCCAGAATTAAACAATATAGGAACAAAAGAAGATTATTTATAGTATATAGAAACTATTTTTCCAAATAGTAAAATAAAAGATATATATTGGCACGGTACAGATTCTGATTTTTCTAATGGCTTAGGTATTAAAAAAGGTAAAGGTTCTGGAGCTCCAGAAACAGGAAAGGAAATGTATTTTAATAAACAACCTTGGGCTTCACTACAATATATATCTGGTATAAACAGAAGTATTCCAGATATAGAAGGATATAACAATTGGGTGAAGTTATGGTGGGAATTAAAAGAGGCTTTAGGTAACGGTAGAATGGATACAGATGATTGGAAACACGAAATAATAGGTTATAATACTAGACAATATTCCCCAAATAAAAAGGGAATATTTGACAGAGATAAAGGTGGTACACACGGTAAATATTTATCAGAAAGAAAAGCTAGATATGGGTATAAAAATAAATCTGATAAAGAATTCTTTGAAGAAGTATTCGGGATTAAATACAACTAGGATACATTTTAGGATTGGGTAAATCGTAATGCTGATATATTTAAGTATATGTGGACTAGTAGAAGTATAAAAACTGGAATTTATCCGGCAGTGTTAAATATATAGAATCCTATAGTTGAGGAAAATCAAAATACATATTACGAAGAGCAACGTAAATTAATGACGTTGGCTAAAATAAATAACAACGATGCAATAATTTCTAACAAAGCTAAAAATGAGTTCAATTCAGATGTTGTAGTGATGTTAAATCCATTAAACGATGTACACATATTAGGCTCACAACTAGATTTATAGTAGTTTAAAAAATGGAAGTATAATAATAAATTAAATACTCCAATTTCTTTGAATCATTTTAATGAAACTAACGCTAACACTATTGTATTTAGTATGCTTAATAGTAATATATACTATCAAGACTAGTTTTCAAAAGATTTGGTACAGTAGTTCTCACCTAACTTTCTAAAGGGTGTAAAAGTAAAACTAGTAAATGAACTATGTGGGGCTATGGCTTATAATGCTAATACAAATACAATAGAAGTATTAGATAAAACTTTTAATAGAGAATCTCCAGAAGATATTACTAAGCATTTCAACCATGAGCTGATTCATGCTTATACTGTATTTGAATATGATAATAATAGTACCTTTAGGTATAATGTAGATAGTATTTACAATAAGCTTATTAATAAATTCCCTTAGAAAGAGTATCCTCGTAAAGGACTTTATTATGGATTAAAATCACCTAAAGAGTTCATATCTGAAATAATGTCTAATACTGCTTTTAGAGACTTAGTAGGTAAGTATGACATGCCCATATGGCGTAAATTCTTATCTAATATAGTTAAAGCATTAGGATTGAATAAATTAGTTAATAAAATAGAAGGATATACTTCTGTAAAACTTATCAATGAAATATCAGATATTATTGAAGATAGAAATAGTAATCCAGATATAAATAGACTTGGAGATGGTATATTCTATATGGAAGATAGTGATCCAGAACTGAATAAGTTATCTAAAGATAGCAAAAAGATACTAGATAAGATTATGAGTGGTTTAAATGGTCGTTATAGATCTTTAAGAACTCAAAACTATCCACCATTACAATTGGCTAAACTACAGCAATAGATTGATATGTATCATGATATGCTTTAGAAAGGTGAAGATGTACAAGTATTAATTGATTTTATTAAAGAAGCTTCTGTAGCATTTAAACCAGTAGTAAAGCGTATTAGAAATGCGTATATGAATCCAGATTTAATCAGTAATGAACGTCTATTATAGTTCTAGAATGATTTTTTAGATTTCTATGGTCCTATGATTAATGAAATCAACAAGAGATTAAATCTACAAGGATACTTCAACGATCTAGATAAAGATACACACAATTAGTTAAATACTAGATTAAACCTAATTTATAGAGCTTACTTAGAGATATCTGGTAAGTATGATAGTATTTTAAAGAGTAAAATAGAAGCTTTGATTAAGCAGTACTCAGAAGCATATAAAGTACCTAGTGAAGAAGTAGAAGCTTACATTAATGATAGAATTAATAATTCTAATTCTGATATTAATTACCTACGTGTAATATTACAGAGTACTAAGTCTGTAGATGACTTAGCTATCAGGCTAGCTCATAGAATTATGACAGATATCAATAATGAAGTAGGTAGATTTGCTAATGATAAAGCTCAGACATTAATAAGAGAGTTTAATAAAATTGATAGAAAGGATTGCTTACTTTACTTTGAAAAAGATAATAACGGTAATACCACCGGATACTTAGTTAGAGATAGAAATTATGGACAATTTAGACAGGATATGAAGAAATTCTTATCAAATCTGGATTCAAAGTATGGAGTCGTAGATAATAACTATGCAGCTTTAGAATTAGAAGACTATTATAACTATCTCAAAGAAAAAGAAGAGTGGTTAGAGTAGCATTGTGAACGTAAATTTAAACCAGAGTATTATAGAGCGTATAACGAATTGCATCCAAATACTAGATTGCGTCTAAAGTAGATTAACACTGAAATAAACACTTTGATCGAAGACGTTACTGACGAAACTGGACCACATTTAGAACGTCTTACAAATAAACAATGGTTATAGTTAGATAGTCTTTACTCAGTAAAAAGAAACTTAGCTAATGATTATTATCAAAATGGAGAACTTAAGATAGGAGAAGATAAGGAAATAGCAGAAGACTTATAGAAATTTTATGAAACTATAGGTCAGGGTAAAATCAAATCAACTAAGTACTCTCAAGAAGAAATATAGAATATAATAGATCAAAAGAAACAAGAATTATCTGAAGATTTATTTAACAAGTGGATGTAGCGTAATATTAGTTATCAATATACTGAAGAATTTACTAATCTACTTTAGAGTCTAGAAAGAGCTAATATGGGAGAAGATTAGCAAAAGTATGATGATTTAACAGAAGAAAGAAGAAAATTATTAAGTCTAGGTAGAAATAATAATCAGCCTCTAACAGATGCTTATAAACTATAGGAAGAAGTGAAAGCTAGATTGTTAGAGATAGATATAGAGTTAAATGCGTTATATAGTAAACATAAAGGAAGCAGTTCTGAGTTTTCTAAGATAGCTAAAATAGTAGAAACACCTGAATATTATGCAGATAAAAAGAAGTATAAAAGTTTAGGTACAAAAGAGTATGACGAATGGGTTGAAAAGTCTCATACCTGGATAAATGGTAAACCTAGCCCTGTATCTTACTATAAGATGTTAGTTCCAAAAGATACTCAGTATATAGAAATGAGATTAAGTAGAATGAATTAGGAATTAGACAAAAATTCAGAATTGGTTAACTAGAATTATAACTTTGAGGATCCAGAATATTATCAGCCTAAAAAATCTTTATACGATAACACAAAAGCTTTCAAAGAAGCTACAAACACTAAATAGAAAAAAGAAATATACGATCTGATAGTAAGTACTATGGATGAGGCTAATAATAAAATTAGCTATTTAAAGAAGCGTGAAAGCTATAAATTACCACAGATTACTGGTGATATAGTTGATTTTACTACTAGAGGTAATAAATTTGCTAAAGGTATAAAATCTTTTGCTTTAGATAATATTATAGCTAAGTAGGATGATGCTGAATATAGTCTAGATAACTTTACTTAGAAACCAGATGGATCTCAATTATAGTTTGTCCCTACACATTATGTAAAAGCATTAGATGATCCTGAACATATTTCTAGAAATTTAGTAGGTATGTTAGTTGAATATTCTAGGATGGCTGAGAACTATCGTCTAAAGAATGAGAAACAAGCTGATTTTGAACTAATAAAGAATGAAATAGCTAAGAGAGATTTTACTAAGTTTAATTTTACTACTAGATCTAAACAAGATATTACTGGAGATAAGAGTAATTTATATAAAAGATACTAGGATTTTCTAGATATGAATTTATATGGTTAGTATAAAAGACCCGTTGTAGTAAATGTGCTAGGTTATAATATATCTGTTACTAAAATATTAGATAATATTAGAGCTTATGCTACAGCTTCTAACTTAGGTAATAACTTTCCTGCTATTACTAAAGCATTGTTTTAGGGTATTCATAAATCAGTAGTAGAAGCTTTAGCTGGTAGATATTTTAATAGTAAGGAGTACTTTAAATCTTTAGCTACTAATACTTTTAATATACCTAATATGTTATATCATTTAGGAGATGCTAAACATAATAATCTTAGTCTAGCCATACTAGAACATAATGAAATTGCAAGAGATGTAAATTCTAAAGTAGAGTATTTATAGTATAATCGTATTGTTAGAACATTTAGAAAGTACTTAGTGTGGGGCGGATGGAGTGCTGTAGATTATATAGTAAAAGCTCCTGTAGTAAATGCTGTATATGCTGACTATAAATATATTCCTAAAATGAATAGTATAGCATCTAGAAGACAATATATACGTTAGTATTATCCTAATGATTATAAGAAAGGAAGTAAAGAATTTGATAGAATTAACACATTTACTTTGTTAGATGTTTATGAAGTAAAAGATGGTAAACTGTCTATAAAAAGTAAGTACAATAAATACTCTGATTTAATTGATGATTAGAATTTATAGAATTCTGTTAAAAACATAGCTAAATTCTTAACTAATCGTATTGACGGTGTGTTATCTACAGAAGATAAGACTAAGTTAATGACTAACGCTTTTGGAGCAGCTGTTTTTATGCACCGTTCTTTCTTCATTAACAATCTTGAAGATAATTTTTTAACTACAAGATAGTATAACCCATATGTAGAAGATTATATAGAAGCTAAATATAAATCTACATTTAATGTTCTGTATAAATTTACATATAATATATATAATAGTATAAAATATAGTAAAGATAAAGAAAGTAGAAAGAAACACAGAAAAGGCATTGATAATGTCGAATCGTATAATTTTAGAAGAACAGCTATATAGATAGCCCTAGTAATGATGTATTCTATATTATCAGCTATCTGGTTAAAACCAATGGCAGATAATGATGAAGACGAATACTTATTACAGTTAATTGGTTACGGAGTAGCAGGAATGAGTTTTGAAGAAAGAGCTGAATATAATCCTATGGATTTCTTTAATCAAATTAAATCTCCTTCTGCTGCAATAGCACCTGTAGAAAACTTTAGTAATCTTGTAAAACTATTAGATCCATTCTCTATTGAAAATAATTGGGATGATGAAGAAATTAAAAAAGGTCCATATAAAGAAATGACTAAATGGTAGAGAACATTAATAAAATCTGTTCCTGGTTTAAGAGGAATATGGGAATCAAAAGATATTAGAACTAAATGGGAATACTTAGATAGTCAATTAGATAAGACAACTAATAGTAATGATTAAAAAAATAAAGCCGTAGGTCTTCACAGATTCTACGGCTTTTTTATACCCATAAATATAACTAATAAGCAAAAATATTTCTTGTCCAAAAGTTTACTTCATTTGCAGGTGGATCTTCTTCACCTACTATTTCTCCCCTTTCTTCTAAACTTTTGTACTCTGTAATATCATGTTTTGTTTCTAATAGTCCTTTTAAATAGCTTAAGCACATATTTTTCCAAAAGAAAATAATCTTCTCTTTGTATTCATAAGATATATCATTATAGAAACCATCTCTAATAGTTTGAATAACATTCTTATATTCATTTGGAATTACAAATATATACTCTTGATATAATTTATTATTAATAGAAACGAGTTTACTATCATACAGATATTTGTTTTCTTTCATGTAATTATTAACACTACTATATGTGTTAGTATTATATTCAAATAAAACAAATATGTGACTATCTAAATGAGGTCTGTTAATATCAGAAATATAAGCATTTACAAACTTATATTTATCATTAAACAGTTTATTAGAATCAAATAGAAAAGGGAGTATATAACGTGTAGTTAATGTTCTATTTCCAATTATCATTACAGTTCTTCTGTTCCATCACCTTCGTAGTACTCAAGTGTATGATCCCATTGATCTGTACTGATATGTTCTGAGATTCTTCGGAGAGCTTCTGATATTGAAGCGATCTTTTCGTTGAGAGTAGTATCGTTTTTCATATTGAACACTCTAATTTCATTATTAGCATCTTTGCCTATAGCAATAATATATGCTTCAAAATCATATTCTTCAGAATTAAGATTTAATACCTCTTGCATATACCATTGAATTGCTAATCCATAATAAGCAATTTGCCTATAATAATCGTATTCTTCTACTGAATGTTTAAAATTATATACATTTACAGTAGTTTTTAAGTCAATAAGAATTATCTTCTTGTTAACATGATCAAAGCATACTCTGTCTAATAGAGATTTACATTTGATATTATGAAATTTTTCTACTTCCCAATTAATATGGAACTCATTGTGAGTTTCAAAAGTCGATGGTAAATTAAACAACAGTTCGTTTGCTTTCTTATGATTCTGAATATTCTCCTTAATCTTCTTAAGCATTTGTAAATCAGCAAAGCTAATTATCTTCTTATTTTCATCTACTTTACTTAAATATTCTAAGTAATCTTGATAAATCATAATAAGACCTTCAGCTTCTTCAATACATTTCTCATCAGATTTCTTATTACTATAAGCTTTTTTATAAGCAGATAGTTTAAGCTTATCTTGAGATTCTAATGGATTTACTTGCATAAGTCTATGATACTCATCTAATAAATCCTTTTGCTGTTTTACTTTAGGTGTTGCAAAATCAAGAATAATATAATCTTTCCAGAATTCTTCTGGTTGAAGTAAATATTCATGAATCATAGTTCCTTTTTCAAGGAAATTATAATCTAATTTTGCTACTTTACCTTCTTTGTAATCTTTTAGACCTTTTGGTCCATTTTTAAGAAAATATCCAATATCACTATTAGAGTAACGAGACATATCCTCATAGTAAGGAGTATCAATTACCATCTTGTTCATACTTAATCCTCCATGTCGCTAATTACAGCTGACTCAGGAACTTCTGCTGAAGTATCCCAAACTAATTCATCTTCTTTATCTTGTTGTAGTTCAACTTCTTTAAATGTCTTAAGCCAATCTGCTACATTATTATTGTATGCTTGACTAATAAGTTTATCTAAGAATGCTTGTTCTACTTGTTTCTTTTCTTTTTCTGTCATAATATCTAATACTACAAATTCATAATTCTTTTTAAACCTATAACAATTATTCAATCTAGAACAATTGTATCTTCCAGAATTTACATCACTAGATCCATCATGCCAATGCCCATATAAATGATATTTACTCTTTCCAAAGGAGAAAACATCTAGAGCTTCATTACAAAATGGATTATCGTGTGTTAGTAGTATATCACACTGTGGTATATCTTCATAAGTATCAAATCTACTAAATGCCCATCTGTCCTCTTGAAATTCAATTGGTTTAATCCAAGGAGATCCGTAGAATTTAATACCTTCGTATATATACATTTCATCTATAAGAAATACCAATTTACCTTTAGATAAAATTTGCATATAATCTTTAAAAGAATTCCATTCATTTAATTTATACTTATATTCTAAGTAAAAATCATGATTACCTGGTATGACAACTACCTTCTTACAAGGTAATTTATCTATCCATTTTATGAATTTTGTTTCCCACCAATGTTTAGATGCTTCAATATTTCTTTGAGCATTTAATGTTACTATATCACCACATATACATAGTACATCACACTCAGGTATATTCTCAATGAGATTACCATGTATATCACTTATACCGCATATTTTCATGTTTATATAAGTTAAAAGGCTAGAATATATCTAGCCTTATTTGTTCTCACGCTGCATCACAACATTCACAATCGTCATATACATCATTACATTCGTCACAGTCATCACATTCATCATCGTATTCTACAGTATCACTAACTTTAGTTGGTATGTTTTCAGTAGAGATATTCATAATGTTTATAATTTCCTGAAGGCTAATGTCTTCATCTTCTAGCATTTTGACTTCACTCATAAAAGAAACAATATTATCCATAGAAAGTAGTTTGATATTATCTTTACAGAATTTTACTACTTCTTCTTTGTTCTTAATACCAAAATCATCAGCTAACATTGGTAAGAATGCAGCATTTTCATCAGGAGAATATCGACGTAAATAACGAATACGTGAACAGCGATCTTGCATATACTGACTAACTTTGCTTAAATCATTGCAAGTCATAATTACTAATTTCTGTGCAGTCTTTTCAACTCCATCTAAGAAATCTAGCATATACTCAGTTTTGAAGTTCTTTTCAACTTCGTCAAACAAAACACATACTGGAGTAGTAAAGGACTTAAAAAACTTAATAAGTTTACCTTCTGGATAATCAGGATTAACTACAATAATAGGTAAACCTGATTCCTTAGCTAATATTTTTGCCATTACAGTCTTACCTGTACCCTTAGTACCAGCTAGCATTACACCAGTAGTATTTGTATTTGCTTTATTAAAATAGGTTATAATACGCTTTTTAAATATATCATCTGTTTTAGTAGAATAGACTTTCTTTGGTAGATTTAATTCACCATTTTCCTTGAATATGGGTGAATCTTCCCATCTATTCCAACTTAGGTCATATACTTTACCAGGTATTAAATCATAATCAGCACCTTTAGGTTTTGCAATTATCTGTTCTCCTATTTTAATAAATTCGTTCTTTGCCATAATCTGAAAATTTAAGATTTTAATTTGTTGATTAATTCATCAACTTGTTTTTTATTCTTTACTAAATAAAATTTAGTATCTGGTTCATTCAAGCTTAAATAATACTTGAATAGTTTTTCTCTATTTGCCCAAGAATCTGTAGCAAATCCTTTGCATTCTATAACAAAACCATCTCCTACAAAATCTGGTAAATAAGTAATAGCTCTAACTGTAGAGTTATTATATACAAACTTAGGAAGTAAAGTATATCTGTGCTGTTCATATTCAGCTGATATACCTGCTTCCTTTAGTTTCTAATATGTATAAGCTTCTAACTTAGATCGAAATACTATTCCATCTATTTCTTGTTTAGTAGCATTACGCACTTTCTTGTTTAAGGCTTGCTTTAGCATAGTCAATATAATTTTGTACACTATCTTTAGTTATTTTAAACGTTTCAATTCTTTCATAGAAATTACCGTTTTCATCTGTAAATCCTACTGAATGTAAGAAAGAATAATCTTTATTATGTTTAAAAGCTTTAAACATTTCTTTAATTGAATTTACTATAAACTTACGTTTTTTATTCCATTCAGTAAATTCTCCATGCAACAATACACTCACTAATTTGATTGGAATTAATAATAACTTTCCAAGTATTAGAGCTAAATCAAAAGGTAATGCTATTACTTTACCTATAGTTTTTAATAGTTTCATTTAACCAATTTTTTATTTCTTCAAAGCTATTTGCTTTAACAGCATCAGATACGTCTTTAGCTTTGAATTTTTTGTTAATAAACATTGCTTCTAAGCCTGTTTCTCGGCTTAATTTGCGACTTCTTTTTACTCCAGCTACGTCTCTATCAAAAAGTATTATAATACGCTTAAAACGCGTCTTAAGTTGCTCTAATACATCTTTAGGTAGAAATGTACTCTCTGAAGATGGAGAAACTGCTGGTATACCCATCTCATGCAAACACATAACATCTTTCATGGACTTTGTGATAAATAATATATCACCTTTCTGAGGCAACTGCTCATAGCCTTGGATATCATAGTCTGTAAGATTGTTTCTCCACTTAGTATATTTATCTGCTAATGGTCTATATATCTTAAAGTTATTATAGACCTTATATGCATACATTGGATTTTCTCGTTTATAAGTACCCTTTACTATTCCGTTACATAAATAATATTTAATACTATTTACATTGAATTTCTTTAGAGTATTTATAGAAATATTAAACTGTTTCCAGTAATTGATATCTACATCAGTAAATTCTTGACGTACTACACCAATTACTGTTTCAGTTGGCTGTATATATTGCTTAGAGCTAACGAGTTTAGTGTTGTTAGTAATGTTTAATTTATCTACTATATCAGATAGTATATCATTATATTCTGTTTTACCAGTAAATAATGATACAAATTTAATTACATTACCACATTCACCTGTTCCATGATCTTTAAAAAGTAGTTGTTTAGTACGTTTACTATAGTAAATACCAAAGGATGGATTTTTATCCTTCCTAAATGGACTATTGTATATCATACCTACTTTAAATTGACCTATATATTTTGCATATATATCATATTCTGTTACTTTAGAAAGTATCCAATCTAGAGTAATATTATCTGGGAGTTTTGCTCGCTTTCTACTATACATATGCAATCTGTTTTAGTTTGCTACTAGTCGTGGAATCGAACCACGCCTATCCAGAGATAGATTTTTATTTCTGCTGTGCAGGCTCACGCTTCCATAAATTATCTAATATCCTTAAATTGATAGTGCCATATAGGATTGTTACAGATCCTCCTAGTAGTTGAAACTATTCTTCTTTATTAAATAGTTTCGATATTCTTTCTATAGTTGATTCTGCATCTTCATCAGTTAAAGCTTCGCCTGTCTGAATGTAGATGTCAGAAGTTGTTTCTTTCTTCATTGGTCTAACTGAATGTCCGTATCCCCAATTCATTTTAAATTTAGCATTCCAGAATTTAAACATCCAGTATCTAAAGAACCAAGGAGATATTGCTGTAAGTATTTGTCCTTTAATTAAAGGATCTTCAAACTTTTTAATTATAACTTCAACTCCAAGAAATCCTATAGGTTCTTCATTAAAATAACCAGGATCTTCATTATCTGCATATGCAGATATTTGTACTCGGTATCCTTGAGATTCTAGCATATCTATAATTCTCATAGCGGTATATGCACGAACCATAAGAGCTTGAGCTGAACACCAGCAATTCTCACATATAGAAATATGAAGCTTAACGAACTTACCAGTACCTATACCATGTGTAGGTATTCTTTTCTTTAGGCAAGGTAGACCTTCTATGTACCGATCAAAGTTCATATCATCTCCATCAGAATCATCGTATTTATATTTATGTTTACGACCTCCTAGATTTATATCCTTTTCTATTTTCTTTAAATTATCTAAACCTTTGGTATAACTATATTTAGAATCATGTATTTCTGCTATAGATAATCCTCTAAAACAAGGATCATCGCTATTTTCAATATTATTTATTTCAGCAGGATTACCTCCTTCAATATTGTTACATTCTCTGTAAAATTCATCTAATGAATTTATATTAATATTTAAATTCAGTTTTTTCATTACGCTGCTGTTTTAAGTTCCATTGTTGAAGTAGAATTTGAAAAACGGTTACGTATAAATTCAATTGTTGAATCAACACTTTGTATAGTTTTATTTTCTTCTACTTTTTGAATATATTGTTTTACTATATTCTTTTCGGTATCAGACCAGTTAATAATAAGCATATCTTTCCAGTCTGACATACCTACTTTCTTCATCTTTTCTGCTGCTTGAATCATACGAGTAGATGCAATACGGCGTAATGAATTTATTTTAATGCAATTACGTAGTAAATAAATATAATCTACTACTTCGTGATCAAATTGTGACTCATATTTAACAGAGTAATTTACTTCAATTATTGCTCCAGTAAAACGGTCAATTGTTGAAGCATCTAGTTGGTTATTAGCAACATACTGACGATCTGCTCCATTACCAAAAGTATTTGATGTAGCAATAATGATACATTCAGGATGTCGTAAAACAGTACCTGTAGTAGTCTCTATTTCACCGTTTGCTAATGCTGCATTAATAACCTGTGCTACAGATGGATCGAGCGCAGTCATCTCATCTATAAGGATTATTGACTTCTTAGCATAGAATTCAGCAAACTTAGTTGCTTCACGAGTAGGATATTTATATCCTGTAAATTCTGTTGCAGAAGTACCAATACCACAAGAAATACATAAGTAAGGAATATCTAGTTCTTTAGCTGTATTACGAGCTATAGTTGATTTACCACAACCAGCTGGACCAACCATCCAGATGTTATTCATACCTGCTTTAATTAAACTTTTAAGCTTGTCTTCTGGTTCTAGTGAACTAAATGAGAATTGAATTTTCTTTAATTCTTCTTTTTCCTTTTCTTCTTCCTCTTTCTTTTTAAATTCTTCTTCTAATTTGTTAAGCAATTCTTTGATTTCTGTTTTGCTTCCAAATTGTTCTAGTGCTTTTTTCTCTATTTTTTTCTTCTTTTCGAGATCTGCTATATTAGCTATTTTAATAGCTCCACTACATACTTTGTACTCTTGTCCAGTACAATTTGTCATAGTATATTCTCTGGATTGTCCTTTCTTTCCTCTTACTTCTGAAGTTAATATTAAGAAAATACCTTGCTGTGCTTGTTGTTTTCCTTTAGGATTGTTATATTTTATACTACCATAAAATCTATTTCCAGGTTTTAAATCATGAACATTTGTGTTACTATTAACTAAAATATTATTTTCAGGTGTATTATCTTCTTGATTTTCAATCTGTTTATCATGCTCTGTAGCTTCAGATACTTCAGTATCTTGAGTTTCCGTATTTGCATCTACAGGATCTTTTAATTTTTGCTCTTTCGCACTAGACTTTGCAGGTTGATCTTTTTCTATATCTTGAATATGTTCTATTTCTACCATGATGATTTATTTTAATGATTAAAAAAGAATAAGGGTAGCTTTTACACTACCCTTATTTATTAATAATGATCTATTTTATATTAAAACGGCAGATCATCTGTTTTATCTGTAAAAGCTTGTGTATTAGTAGTAGATGAAGTTGTACTAAACGGATTATCGTTTTTTACTTCTTTATCTGCTACAACAGGCTTTGTAAATTGGTCAATATTTAGCATAGCAATAGAAGATGATTTACCTTCTGGTAATTCCATAGGTTCAATAAAAGTATACTTAGCATAATTAGGTAAAGTAGTATATCCTTTATCATTGTATACTATTTTCGCTCTAAGTTTTTTACTCTTATCTACTTTGTTCAGCATATCAGTAATCCACTGAGCAAACTGTTCAAAGCTTTCTCCATTAAAGTCAAGCTCTTCATCTTTATAGTAACAGTTAAGTATCTGTAACATACGAGAATACTGCTTATCCATTTTTGTCTGGAGTTGTTCTTCTGTAGTTACAAACCCACCAAGTGTAGGTTTCCACTCTGTATGGGTTAATGTTGCTCCATCTTTCTCAAAAACAATTTCTAAGAATTGATTACCATTCGGAGAAACTTCTGTTTTTACACTTTTCAATACTACATTTTCAATAATACCAGCGGGAATATACTTAATATCACTTTTGCTAATACTTGCTGCACGTTCTTTACTATATGTCATAATTTCAATATTTTTAAGTTTTTAAATCAGGCTGCACACTCGTCTAAATAAATCTTATCCCAGTGAACATTAATAACATTATTTTCATCGCTTTCTGCGATAACTATCTTCTTACCTCGTAAGTGAGGAGCTCTAGCTTCTCTTACTGAATTATCCCCACCTTCAAAAGATATAATAGTTTCATTCTTTTTACGATAGACATAACCAACAGCATCTGCTTCACCACATACTATATCACCTAGTCTTCCAACTAAATCTATAGCCATTTCTATAAGCTCTTCACCATCTTTATTAATCATCTTATCTTTAGTATGACCTATAAGAATAAAATTATCACAAAGATTTTTAAACATGTTTATTACTTTTTTAACTGCTTCTCTTAAGTAGAGATATCCGCTACCATTTGGTAATGTACGAACATCATCTCCCTTATAAGATTTGCCCATTGGTGTCTGACAATACAGAACTTTAGCATATCCTAAACATATTTCTTCGAGTCTAGTAGCATTATCTATAGCAATATATTTATAAGGTTTCTTTCCTGTTGTAGCGATTTCTTCACTGATTGCTCTAGATATATTACCTAAATCTTCAATAGTACGAGCTTGAATAGAGAGAGCTTCTAGAAATTCTGAACCTCCCTCTAAGTCAATTATAAGACAATTATCAAGCTTAGATAATAATGTAGTTTTACCTGATTTTGGTTTACCAAATAGGATTAAAAATCTTGGATTATTAACCTTTGGTTTGTTTTTCTCTTTTGGTAGTATTAACATATTAAAATAGGTTAATGCTTTACCTGTGAGATTCTGAAATTATCTGACAAAAAACTGAAATTTTACACAATGTAAAGTTATTCGTTATTCATTGTTGAGAATATTGTTAACAGTAGTACTGTTACTAATATTAATAATAACATTTACTATATTATTTTTATCTGCTTTACGATAGTTATTCAAAAACAGACTAGGATTATCAATAGGAATGATTGTATAACCAATTTGAATAAACTTCTGGTAAATACGTACAGGTTGACCCATGTAAGTAAAATCGTAACCACGATCTTCTTCATAGTCTTCCATAATCTTAGCATATTCTGCTAATCGTTTTAATGCTAAATCAAATTCTGAAATAGCATCATATTGACGCAACTTAAATGCTCGATTTGCGAACGGACACGTAAGTGAATTATCATATGAACATGTCGGTCGATAATATTTTTTATTGAATGCAGAGAAATGTGCATTTCGGTTGCATCCAAAACATAGCAAGTCTTCAGGACCTGCATATGATATACTGTATTCCGGATCTTCCGGAGTGTGAATTCCATACCATTTAGCAAACGGTAAGCGGTTTTTAACTTCGTTTAATATACGATTTTTCAAAGAACCCTGAGGGTCAATATTTTGTTTCGGAAGTTTAATTGTAAAACCTTTCATAATCAGCCTTTTTTAATTTGTTTAAATACTACTTTTTGTTCTTCAGCACTTGCAGTATTTGTTTCAATTAGATTGCCATATTGAAGTTCGTTTTCAAATTCTAATATACATGGTTCACCATCTCTTACTTTTAAAAAATGCATATAAACCTTATTTTTTACAGGTAGACGACGTACTCCATATATAGCTAGATTAAGTATCTCTGGTCTATGAACAGCAATAACAAAATCACTAGCTTGAAATATTGCATCAGATGCTGATAAATCACTTCTCATTGGGAAGTGAGTACTTGGATTATTAATTCTATCAGGACTTTCAATATTACGATTCATCTGTGAAAGCTGTATTATACTAGTGTTAGAAAGTTTTTTCTTCTGTATAAACATTTTCTGTAAATCGACTATTGTACTTCTTTCTCCACCTTCTCCATTTACTAGAAGAACGTGGTCTAATACTACTATTAGCCAACGACCGTTAGCTACAGTATTATGAAAGTAATCTATAGTATTACCTATTTCTTCTACATTACATACTTTATCAACAAAGTATATATTGTATTTCTTAATGGTTTCAGCTGCCGATTCAGCTTTTAATAAGTCTTCATCGCTAAGTGTTTCTATTGAACTATATAATTCAGATACAGTTTTCTTAGTTTTATTACTTATTACACGACCAACGTTTCTGTAGTCTACCATCTCTAAACTAAAGTATAATACTACGATATCCTGATCAGGATTAAGATCAATTAAATCCATTACTAACATATTTGCAACTGAGCTCTTACCACTACCTGATATACCAGCTATAGTAAATATCATATTTGGTTCAATTCCGCCAGTAGCTTTATTGAATTTATCCCATCTAGTTTTTAATGATACTATACTATGATTTTTTCTAGCTTTAATGTAGTTTATGGATTTATTTGCTACCTGAGATATTGACTCAAAAGGTAGTATTTTAACGGCATTCTGTTCCGTATTCTCCATAACTTACAGGTGTTTCAGATTCATAACTCATTTGCTCTTCAATAACCTCCCACTCATGTTGAGTGAGCCATTTCCACATCGTCTTCATATAACCTATTTTACCAGTTATCATTTTGTTTTCAATTTCAAATTGAAGACATTTAAGAAGGTGTTCGTGCATTGCTTTAGACTTACCTACGATACGATTATATTCTTTACGACACTTATTTATATTAGCTCGTAAAAAACCTTTAGTACCATCTGGTCTCATAACATACACTGGAAATACTTCATAGAACTCATCAAACCATGTCTTATCTTGTTTTACACTTGATAATAGTTTTTCTGTAGGACTATAAATTTTATTATCTCCTGAAGTAGTAAAGGAGATAAGGTTATTGTCGATTAACTCTTGTATGTCGTTTTCACTTATTCGGCTGAGAAACTTGTGAACGTCTTGATTATTACTTTGATTATCATTCAACACAAGAGTTAAAAATACTAACTGATTAATTGATATTTCTCCAAAAATATCTAATAATGTTGTATCTAATTCTAGTATCATAATATAGTATTTTATGAACTAGTCTTTTGATACAATATGATAAAATCTGTTAAAACAGACTTAGTTGTTTTGTTTTTAGGGTCGCTATTATTTTATTAGCTTCTGTTATATAATAATTATAATTTATTTTAGGATCATTTTTTAAATCATCAAAATTATTTAGTAGAGTAATACCAGATGCTGTTAACATATTTTGATATTTTTTTACTCCATTTTCCATCTTCCATTTATATAAAAAATATCCATTTGTTGATGCATAAAATCTATTTGTTCTTTGTTGTTTTATACCATTATATTCAACTGTCCATTGTTTACCTGTTTTTTCAGATATTAAAAATTTAGTAATATCTTTAATAGTTGGAATAAAGTCTTGTGGTTTAATTCCTTCAAGAAAGAATTTTTCTACAGCTAATGGTATAATCGTTGGAGTTAATCCTTTTCCTAATACAGTTTTAGTTAAAAACGTTCCTTTTTCTTTTATACCATCTTTTTGTTTACCAAAATAATCATTTACAGCTAATTGATAAAAACATTCAAATTCTTCAGTTTCAAATGTTAATTTACTTGTTTTTTCAAAGTCTTTAATAACTTGTTGTAATTCGTTATATTTAGCCTTTTTAAGGCTATACAAAACACCATCTGTATTTATTTGGTAAATAGTAGCTCCTAATTCTAAAAGTCTCTCACAGAGCATTAAAAGTAGTAATTGACCATTCATTCTAATTTGTAAAACTGCGAATGGAGAGTATAACCAACTATATTCATTTTGATAGTTACCTGTAACAGAGTTTAAAGTTAATTTTTTAGTATCTGCTTCTAGTTTTCGTTTAGCTTTTTTAGCAGCTATTCTTTCTGTATATACTTTAGTATATATATCTAAAAATACTTCTTTCTTTAAATGAGGCGGAATAAAACCATATTGAATAATTAGACTTGGGTATAGTGAATTAGCATCAGAATCTAATAATAATTCATCTTCTTTTGGAATTATTATTTCAGGTTGGTTTATACTATGTATACCACCAACTCCAATAGAAATTTCTAAATTATTTAATAAAAACTTTTTATTCCAACCGTTTCTACCCGGTGAAACAGTTAAACTTTTCATTTCAGTTAATAGATTTTTAAGTATTGGATTTTTAAATTCAATATTTGGAAGTATTACATCTTTTAATGGTATAAAATCCATTGGACTACGTAATTCTTCTAATTGTTTTTTATCAATTCCTGTTTTAGATATATATTCTTTTTGAAGTATATCTACTCCGATACCTACCCCATCTTTTGAAAGACAGTTTATATGATAATTATCTTCAATATTTATTCGTAATTGAATATCTTTTTCACATCGTTTGAGTAATTCATAAGTAGATAATACATCGTTTATATTATAATTGATCATATCATCTATTTCTTGCAATGCTAATGGAGATTGCCAATCACAATTAAATTCTTGAACATTTTTATACATCATTGTTACTTGCATTTCTTTTAAAGAAACTCGTAACGCTTTACTATATAACATGGTAAGTAAATCTAATGTTAGAAAATTTTTAGCATATTTCCAACGTTTCCAATTATCAATATTATCTTTATCTTGTGTAATAACATTTGATAAATTAAATATAGATCTACATATTTTACTATACGAATACTTAGAATTAGAGAAAAATTCAATGCAATAATTTATGATAGGGTTATCATAATGAATATTATTATAACCTGCAAAATAAGCATTTTCTATCAAAAATAGATTGCACATTTCTTCTATGTTATTTTTTCTTTCAGAACATTCATACTTTATTAATTTTTCTGTTTCAGTGTTTAATAAAGTACAATGAAATACGTTTTGAAATACTTCAATATCATAGACATATACTGTTTTTCCTCTTATCTTCATAGCGTATAAATTTAGTGGAGTATATGGGAATCGAACCCATGATGCCGATTGGTTGCAGCACTATAAATAGTGTATTAGAGTCTCTCTAATATTCCTCCCTGTACCCTGCGCTTGCCTACTAGCTGAATACCCCATGAGGCAGGATTCTTTATAGACTATCCTGCTAAAAGTCTGTCGCTCTACGCTGCTTGCTTTATCTCTGGCAAATGTTTAGCAAAGCATTTCTTTTCTAAAGTTGCTCTATCTACTATTGTAATAGACTCATAATTACTATACTTATCAGATAACTTTGTATTTAGTTTAGTAACTACTTCGGTAAGTTGTTCAATAGGTAGATTAGAGTAGCTTGTTTTAAACTCTTTATCGTTTGTAGTAGCTATAACTACTTTATACGGTCTTTGTTCTAAATACTGTAGCTTCTTAGACATCTTGAATTCTTCAAGTTGTTTAGCTACTTTCTTAATTTTCTCTTCGTGAGCTGCTTTATAAGCTTGTTGTTTAGCAATACGTTCTGCTTTATTGCTACCATATAGATTCTGTACCAATTCTTTATGGTAACCAGAATAAGGACGTTCTTCTAATAACTGTTTTTTATCCTTTTTATCAGATACCTGTGTAGGTTTCTTAGGAATACTAGCTATACCTTTTTTAGCTTCATGATACTCCTTTCGTGCATTAGTAGCTTCAGGAGTCCATTTATAAGTATATACTTCTCTACTTACTATTTTATCATGACGACGAGTAGTTACAAATTCCTTTGTCATAGGTTTAATATTTTCTGACAAAGATATTCCTTTACTACACATAGCTTTATAATCTGAGGATTTAGTTAATCCGTAACGTTTCTGTAAGTTTTGCTGGTATTTAGCATTTTTCTTATTTCTAGTATCTTGATTCATAACAATTGATTTTAATAGTTAAAAACTAAAGGAAGCTGAATAGGTTAATGTTTTAAGATTTCCCGTACGTACTCTCCCTATCGCTTCCTTATTATATTTTAAGCTGCTAAGCACATTGGAGCAGCAGAATCATCAAATTCTGTTTCTTCATTGAACTTAGTAAGTTTCTCTTTTAATTTCAGAATCTCTAAATCGAGTTCTTTTATTCGTGCTTTAACCCAGTTTGAAGTTAAAACTTCAGTCTTATTCAGAGCTTTTTTACCTTTCTTAGACTTAAGAACAGGATTCAAAGTTCGTATACGACTTAGATGTACTTTCATTTCTTGCAATTCACATAATTTAAATACATCTAGTTGATTACAATCAGCTGGTAAATCACTAAATTTCTTTATACCCATATTGATGCATAGTATCTTTAATTTAACAATTACTCGATCATCTGTAAGACCTTTGATTGTATTATAAAGTTCTTTCAAATCGTAAGTACGTTGATAATTACGATTTACTACATTCTCAATAGAAATGATATTCCAATACTTAGTAATATCTGCTGATAGTTTATCACGCTGTTCAATAAATTTATTTGCTTTCATATATACTTGATTTTAATAATTTGACAATTAGTTAATTACATAGTATATTAGAAAGTCTACCTGTGTAGTTAATAGACTGATCAAAGTCTAATAACTTAAAATATCAGCTATCTTCACAGACCGCTGATATGAATAACAATAAAATTAAGAAATAAGACAGACAAGATCAAAGAGTTAGCGCCTCTGTCACATCTCGATACGGCATCCGATTCTTCTTCTCTCGGCTTTCCAACACTTAGTTACCTTAGTAACATTATCAGAGGCAAGTAAGTAAGAGTATATACGAACCCAACCAAATGTATATACTCTTACTGATTTTATGTTGATTTTCAATTATTTTCTACTTAATACGAACCCAACCAAATGTATATATTCGATTATAAATCTCCTTCAACATGTAAACTGACGGGTATTCTTTCATACCCAAAATCTATGCAAGCATTTGCTACCCCAACCATTTTGCGTCGCTTGCTGTTATTACCCATATTTTTGTCAAAGCTTGGGTCATCTTTTGTAATATCATAGGTCAATTTCAATGGACTGTTTTCATCAAGTAATGTACAATAATACAATAATAACTCGATTACTTTTTCTTTTTCATCTTTCTTAAGTACTTTATCAATTGCTTCTGTCAGAAACCCAACCAAACCTGACTTATCGCAATTGTTACTTTCTACACCTGTGATGATAAAAGCTATTCTTTGTACTAAACTAAAAAAGTCTATTACATAATAGGAATTAAACCACTTATTTACCCAACCATATTTGTGGCGTCCTATTAATACTGTTCCATCATATTCAACTTTAATTGTTTTGCTCCCATCCATTAGCAAATTATTTTGAATACGAGGATCAGACATAATTAGCTGTAACATCTGCAAGTGATATGAATCTATTGGCTTTTTACTTGTTGCCATAGCTTTGTGTACTTAAGATTAATTACTCGTCGATGCTCTTGTAGTAAGCAGTAGTGTCGTCCTTAGTAATCTTATTGATTTGTTCCAGAGAAGCTCCCTGATTTGCCAATTCATCAATAAAATTATTAAGATCAGTCAAATTACTCTGATTCAACTGAGTGACAACTTCTGTTACCATCTTAACATTCCAGAACGGAGACCGTTCTCCAGTTGCTTCAAACTTCAAGATAGCATCTTGAACATCTTTCGGACCAGCTTTCAATACGATATCTACATCTGCCCGTAAATCAAACTGCAACTTTTCGTCATTATTAAACATAATAACAATCTTACCATTTGCAGTCCGCACGATATCTACGTTGAACAAATCAACAGTTTCAATCATATACTTCTTCATCGGATTTGCAAGTACAAGTCCTGGCATATCACCAGCCATTTTTTTCTTGTAATTCAAATCTAAATTATCACTTACGGGGATTGCCAACCGCCGACCAACTAAAGCACGGCTAAATGCAATTACTTTAGTACGTAACTGCGTAATTTCTTGCTGAGTAAAACCTTCTGGATTTTTGAACACGCTTTCATATTTTGTTGTTTCCATAATTTTCTCCTTTCTTGATTCCGTGGTTGATTCCACCTACGGAGTAAGTTAATACCAAGTTAATTTAAAAAGTAAGCTATAGAGTTCTTTTATCTAAGTGGAATAGTGTCTAATATCTATTCGTTTGTTAAAAACTTAAAAGCCACTTCTTGTATTCAAACAGTAAAACTCTATAACAAAATTCTGCTAAGATTTGATAAGTAATCTGAAAACTATAAGATAAGTCTTTATATTATTAATATTACTACTAGAACGTGATGTTATTACTTCACTCGGCATTCCCCGTAGGACTTTACTCATGAGACAGATGAGTCAGCCGTTCTTCATAAAATTATTAATACTAAACTATGAAAAGATATGTAATTCGATGTCTGAAAATCGAATGCTATGCTAGTTAATACCTAAAGAGGTATAACGGGACTCCAACGGTAGGAGATTTATACCCATCAAATAACATTATAACTGAAATTATCTGAAAATCGAATGCTATGCTAGTTTCTGATTGTTTAAAGAGCCTAACAGTAACCATAACGTGCTCTTTTCCTATTATAGTAAGGAGTACTGTATATGATTCATAACCTACAACTGTTACTTCACTATCGGTAATACTTCTACCGAATTTTATTTTGAGCTGTTTATGTTTCAAAACACCCACTCTATAGCCTAATAGTTTATTCTAAGGCTGCGTGTACTTACGACTTTGTTCTTATTCTGCACATAACTTTAGGATTTCCACCTATCATCCTTTAATGTAAGGAATCAGCGTCACTTTACATATATTGTTGCGCAATATACTTTAAATGTTTCAAATGTCAGCAATTATATTGTACAGTCGAGGGTGGCTCGGATTTACTTTCGTCTTCTTATCACTACTCGTCCTAAAACCTACCATTGAACTTCCTCATTAGTTAAATTAAACATGTTTATTCTCTCGTGAATAGAGACTTCCTAAATAGATTTACATTCTGTCACTTCCCGTTAAGACTACTATTTAGTGCAATGCACAGATTTTTCTCCGGTCTGCTTCGTGTCCGTCTCTTAATGTGTCTGCTTCTCTTCAACCTAGGAGTAGGGCGATGCTCACTTTCACATATACTCTTAAGGATAGAGTATCTCACCTTGTGCAAATTTGATAAAACTCCAGTTATGCTTCTGGATAAAATTATTTAGTACTTCTAAGCTTTATGTCTTCCGCTTAGTATTGAAATAGTGTTATTGCGCACTTCATCCGCTAGTTATCTTTATATTCCTGTTGCAAAGCACTCTAGGTTTATACTCAGATAAGATAACAACTGAGTTTATTATAATACTACTTGAATTCACATACTCCTTATTTCCTAAAGAGGTCCGTTGCAGGATTCCTTATTTATTAATATTGGATCATTGCTACTCAGCCAATAGGCACACAATCTACTACTCACTTTGTCACTCTATCCCTCTATACTGGAGTGTATAGTAATACAAGCTTAGGATTAGTTATGAACTGGTATCATAACATTGTGCATAGGCTTTACACCTAATCCAGGTAATCTATCAATATTTTTTCAATAAGTAGTGCTATAATATTATAATTAAGTATCTTCATATATACTATCTCTAAACTTATTAAGTTACAATATAGCTGTTTAGATAAGTATAGAACACTATACTGACATTTTTATATGGTCTGTGCCATAAAGGGGAGTTTGGAGCTACCCTAGAGCGTTATATGCTCGATAATGTTCAGCACGTAGTCTTGGACACTACGATTTGTTGGGCATCATCGTGTTTATTACTCCTTCTTGATTCAAACTATGATAAGTCTGCGAGTAACTTAAGAGGATTTCGTTCCCCTTGTACTGTTTAATTTTGTAGACTGCTCTCTACTAATTGCGTCTTCTGTTTCTGTCTCCAGTCGGTTCTCACCAAAAACAAGAGGGTTGTACACGCTCTCCCTCTATCTTATTGCTTCTTCAGTCTATAGATAGTATATAGACACAATAAGTTATTATACTTTCAGTAATAGCCTATAGTTGTAGCTATACTCTATTCCTACTAATATTCTGTACTATCTTAATTTTAAGAAAGTAATCTAACCATTTACTTTCTAATCCTTTGATTTAGACATCTCTGGATATACACCATTATAGCTCTATAATCGCATTGGCTGTTCTAGTTGCGACTCAGATTTATCTTCTCTGATTGTTGTTGTTTCAGTCTTTGGAGAATATCCGTACAAGTGGTTTTATTCTCTTTAACTGATGGCAGTTCTCTTACCTTAATATATTTAGGTATTTCCTTCTCTACAACAGAAGTTAGATAGATGATACTGTCTTTCTTTTTGATTTCAACATTGATATTTTGTTCTGGGTTGCTTTGTCCATTTAATTTTATAGCGTTATCGTTCAAATTAATATCAATATTAAAGTCTTTTGCCCGAGGTACATCTGTGAACTTCGGAATCACATACTCATGTGCGGTGGCAGTGTTTGTATAGTTAGTTACAAATCCTACATATCCACCGAAAGCTAGCATTGCTAGCGTAAATAAAACTGTTGGTTTTTTACTCATTTTGATAATGCGTTAATTGTTACTTTTTAGTAGCATACGCAGATTTCTCAATATAGAAAGTAAGAGGATTCAAAGAGGTTGATGTGTACAAGCTAGATACTTTCTGCATTACTTGTTTCAACATCTTATCGTTCATTTCTGCTCCATAAGCAATCCGCAGATTGTTTACAGTCTTTATTGCTGAAATGTGTTTACCTTTAAGATTCAGACCCTTGATTTCCGGATATACAAGTTTGTCTTCATCTTTACCTTCATTGTTAGCAGAAGTAATAATACGATTGATCAGATCGTCATTAGTTCCACTAATTAATTGAGAATACCGTTTTGCTTCTTCTTCGTAATTATTGTTTTTTGCAGTTTCATCAGTAATCTTCTTAGCTAAGAATACTTTCACAACATTAGCAACTTGCGCATCGTTGTATGTTGTTAATTGATTCTTAAGCCAAGCATGAGATGCTAAAACTGACAAATTACCTGTTAGGTTACCCCAAATAGCATTTGCACAACCCTCAAGCAATGTAGCATTCCGTCCTGCTTCTTTCATCTTAAGCAATACAGTTGCTAATACTTGTGCTGGTTCTGCATTTTTATCAAGCTTATAAGCTTCCCGTGCAAATTCAATCATATTTGCTACATTCTTACCTATACCTCCTGATTTCTGCTTGTGCCGCATGTTCATAATAGTACACATTGCCGCTACTTTCTGTTCATCGGTAACACATTCTTCGGGTTTTGGCATTTCCTGAGTTTGCGGAACTTTAGCATCTTGCTCTAAAGCTTTCTGCATTTCAGGATTTGTCTTTGCGACAGCATCTTTGAAATTAATTTCGAGCTGTCCATCAGATGTTTTGCTAGGAAGCAAATTAACACCGAGGAACAAAGAAGCTGTTTCATTCAAATATGCAAACATTTCTTCGTTTACAGTAAAACCTTGTTCTTTTGCATCATTCTTGAATTGGTCATTCCATTTCTGAATTAATACAAACATCATAAGGTCTGCCTGTTTTCCTGTTGCTTGATACATTGCTCGATCGTCTTTAATCTCTTCACGGCGTTTCAGAATTGCGTTCATCAAATCTACTGAGTGATTTGCATCAATTCTGTCACTGTTTTGAGTTACGATATTAGGCGCAGGAGCTGCTGCTGGTTTAATAGTTGGAGCACTGCTGATGTCAATTTCTTCAGCTTCTATTTCTTCTATTTTTTCCTTCTTTGGCTTCTGCTGTTTAGGTTTCTTTTCAGTAGGTGTAGATTTAGGATCTTCCTTCTTTGGCTCCTCAACTGGCTTAGTTTCAGGAACTTCAGCAGGAATAGGATTCTTAATTCCTTCCTTAATCCGTTTGACGTCAATTCCGTCTCCCTCCTTTACATTAGATACTGGGAAGAGAACACTAGTAGTTTCACTAGTTTCATTGTTCTTCCACTCGGCTTTGATATTTTCAATGCCTTTACTGTCTTTCTCAATCTTAAGAGAAAGTAGACTCATATACGGTGATTTTGTGCACAACATATGAGTTTCATATGCTGATTTACCCATTGGAGTCTGATAGACACCACCTTTCTTTCGTTCAGCTGGTTTCTCTTCAGGCTTCTTTTCTTCTGGTTTAGAATCTTCTACTTTTGTTGTTTCTACTTTAGCTGAAGCTTCTACTGCTTCTTTAGCTTTTTTCAACGCTTCTAAGTTTCTTGCTGCTTTTGCACTTGGAGTCTTTCCACCTTTATTTCTTTTTGCCATATTGATTATGATTTTAAATAAATTAATAACTTAACAATTAATACACTCAAATTATGAAATTAAGTGCAGTCAACTGTCATCTTCTATCTCTGCATTGTTAGGCATGGTAGGTATATCTTCTCTATCAGTTGTTACTAACGTCTCACCTCCGTCTTCCTGACCCATTTCATAAGATTGGTTATCTACTGTCCCTACAAAAGCAGTAGAACCTTGAGATGTGGGATTAGGAGCCATAGTAACAACTAACTCTTGAGAAGGAGTATCTGAGGTATTTGCAACTACCTTTTTTACTCCAGTACCTACAACAAAGCCTAGTAAAAGTACGCATACTAAGAATACGTACAAACTAGCACTTTTACACATTCTAGAAATGATAAAAGATGCTAATGCTCCTAAAAGGAGTAAACAAAAACTAGTCATATTGTTGAAAGTATTTGTTAATAATCTGTTTTCTGTTTAAGTTTTTGTCTTGCTTTGTTTAAATCACCTTTTACAGCTAATTCATTCATTGCAAGCTTACTGGCTATCTCTTTATAAGATAAACCATCTATACGAGCATTAATTAAATCTCTATACTTTCTCTTAAGAGTAGGTATAGCTTGTAAGACTATATCTAACTTTTCCTTTAGAATCAAATCTTCTTCAGGACTTCTCTCTAATGCAGATAATTGAATTGGATTTTCATCTTCATCAACATAATTATTTAATTGCTCTTTTTTATTTCTACGTATATAGTCTATTGATGCATTAACAGCAATAGTTTTTAACCACATATTAAATGAAATATGTTGAGTATACATAGATAATTTCTCATAAGCTTTAGTAAATACTACTGATGTTAAATCATCAGCAACGTCTGTATTCTTAACTACACCCATAATAGTGTACCAAATATCAGTTTTATACTTATAGTATAACTTACTAAATGCTTTTTGAGAACCTTGTTTAGCTTGCTCCACTAGATCTATTATTTCTTGTGTCATATAGCTAAATTTTAGTGGATTGTAGTTAACCCAATAACTACAATCCTTAAATTCAGAAGGGAAGTTTTATAATTTCTTTGCAATAATAATTATTTACTGCTAGACATCTTTTGTAGAATACATCTGAGATATGTTCTCTCCATTCTTCTTTCTCTTCTTCATTGAGAGGATATGCCATTTTCAATGACATATTAATAGCAATCCTTACTCTTACTAATCTAGTCTGAAGACTTAATATTTTATCTTCTAATAGATTATTAAGAATATCCATCCATAGTCTTCTATTTATCCACTTATTGATACTTAGACAAGTGTTACTAGTAACTATCTTAGATTTTAAATTAGGTGGTATATTTGCCCAATCATCCAATACACTATCTGCATATCCTAATACTTTAGTATCAAAATTTGCAGAAGATATAATCTTGTCTAAAGTAAACCTATAAGGTTCCTCTAATTCAGCATTGAGTGCTCCAATAAGTCTCTTAAAATCGCTCATTATGGTTCTCTGTTAAGTGCTTTACAAATTACAGTAAATACATAGTTAGCTTGAGACATTTTTAGGCTGTATTTCTTCTTTAAATGCAGTCTAGTTCTTACTTTAGCTTGTTCTACACCATATAATGGTAAAGTTGATTTATAGTAAGCAATACCTTCTTCGATGATTTTATCTTTTCTAGAATCTTCTCCTAAGCCTTCTAGAGTCTGTAAATCACCAATACCTACATTATCAACTACTTCAGTAATAGATGGTAATGCAAATGTATACTTTTCAGGATACATCATAATATCTACTACTTCAGGACTGTCTTTAGTAAGATCTTTAGCTTTACCGTTTTGTTTAAAGTAATTAAGATCAATTGCACCTACTACTTCTAATAATGGTTCTACTCCGCTTAAAAGGAGTAATACATTAGTTTCTGGACCTTGTGCGATCCACATACCTGCTTTTAACATAATCCTTTTGTTTTAAGTATTTTGATAAATTCGTTTTTGAATCTTTTTACTACAACTGCTGCATCCATTGGACTAATGTTGAATTCAGAAGCTACTTTTTTTCTAAATTCCATTTCTCCACTGCATTGCTGCATTACTTCTTGTAGTCTTTCTCGCTCTCTCGGTTCAGTCCAGCGAACATATTGAACAATTTCCATGTTAATTCATTTGATGTTCAAGATCTTTAATTTTATTATAGATGCCTACCCAATATATCAAGCCTTCTTTACTTTTTTCAGCTTGAAACATTTCGTAAATTTTGCATCTATTGTATCCGACTGTAATGTTATGTACACCACGTCGCCAACCTCTACCTCCCTTCATTACTGATGGAGTTGATTCATATACATACTCAATGAACGCAGTAAGTTTACGTTCTCTTGTAAGAACAATTTCCCAAGTCTTAGGTAATTTATTCCTAATAAAACCTCTTAAGCCTTTTTTACTCATGTTTATATTTAAATATTTTTGAATTACTTCCAAAATCAAATTTAATTAAATAGATTTTATTTTTAATAGTTGCTTTATTAAGTTCTATTTTAACTCTATCTATAAAATTATCAAGATAATACATATTGTTAATATACCATGCGATTATTCCATAATAGTCTCTTCCATCATTACTACTAATCCACGCTTTTGCAAAATAATCTTTCATATTATATAATGATTGACCTTCATATATTGCTAACAATATACGAAGTTCTTTTCGTATAGTACCTAAGATTTCTGTTTGAGTATTGAATTCTCTTTCTTTACTCTTTTTATGCCGACCACGATTCATAAGTAGTTTCTTTAATTGAAGATCTAAGTCTTTCTATAGCTGCCAACAGTGTATCTATTCTTATTACTACTTCTGTGTCTCTAACAAAATGTTTAATGTGTTTCAGATTAGTAATCATACCAGCTAAAAGCATAAGAGATAAGTTTCTTCTACTTGCCTTTAATTGATTTAAAGTCTTTTTCATCTACAAAATGTTTTTAAGTATTGTTCATAATGTTTTTTTTCATTTATTGAAGCTAAAGCATCTAACTGATTATAATTCTTTTTAGTTAAAGTAAAATCATAATCTAATAATGCTTCTTTTAAATTACAAAATGCATTGTAATCAAACAAATCTCTGTTACTTATTTTGATTTGTTCAATAAGAGCTGTTTCAAATATAGCTAGTAATCTCAGAATATATTTATTGTTCTTTTTAACTGCTAGTCATAAACCTTTACTTCCTTTACTATAATCTAAAGGAATAATTGCTGTTTTGTTATAATCTATTTTCATACTCTAAAATTTGTTTTATAATACTTTTTAATGATTCTTACAGCTTCGTCAAATTCTTCTTTATTATCAAAAACATTACAAAAAGTGTAGTTGTTCTTGTCTAAGAATACAGGATGAAAATAAGCTACAAAGAATGTTTTAAACAATCTGCTTCTTTTAATAGGAATTAGATTATTTAAAGTAATATCGCTAGTTATACTTACTGTCCAAGCAATATTTAGTTCAGGATCTATTTTATAGATTACTCCATAGTGTGTACCTGAACCTATTTTCGCTCTAATGATGTCATATTTTTGTAAAGGTATTTGATCTATACCCTGACCTAATATTTCTGTAGGTAAAACTATATTCTGTTTAGGAACACATGAAGATTGTTCAATTAAATTAGTAACAGATAAAGATGAATTAAATGCATCTACTATACTTATTACATCTATTATTTTATTATCGTCTGTGTTTTTTAATTTAGCAGATACTTTAATTCTTATAGAATTTAAAAAGTTCTGTTTTTCATTAGCAGTCTTTTCCTTTAATAAATCTAATATACTCATACTTTTTATTTTTAATTTTGATAATTTGTAATACTAATAGGACTCGAACCTATAACTCAACCTTATCAGTGTTGTGATGTTACCCGTTACATCCATAGTATTTCTTAACCAGCTTTTTACGACATTAGCTTAGCCGTTGACTTATCGTATCATGCTGCGATACGAGTATAGTCTGTTACAAAAGATTTGTCATTTCTGACGTTTATTGACCTATTCATTACTGTTTCTGCGAATCAATACCTGTATGCCCCTTTTATAAAAATTATTAGTGGAGCATTTCCGAATTGAACGGAAGTCTTCTTCAGGCATATAATGACCTAACAGTCAATATACTTTTATTTCTATAGGATTATCTCCAAAACACATATTTCTTTTATCAAATGGTACATAATGAGTATATAAGAATCCTGCATCATTAAATAGTTTAGCCGTACCTATTGGTACACTAATAGAATTATTATGTTTTGGATCTATCCACCAACTTCTTTTTGTTGTTTCATGAACATATCTAACAGGTTTATTATAGAATAGATGTTCACCCCACATATCTGCTGCAATATAGCTCATGATAAATAATTTTAAGTTGTAAATATAAAGAGTTTTGCACACCTCTGCGCCTTCATATCCTGGTAGATCGGATAACGCCTCAATTAGAGAGATATACATCATACACGAGTTTTCATATATCATTGGGTTGATATAATAGTGCAATATACTCTTTTAGTAGTATAGAGAGCGATCAAACTCTCTATACTTAATATGTAATTCTAAAGTAATAGTACATACCGTTGATTATGAGCATAAAAGCATTAAATCTAGTATATAATAGCATAAAGCCGCTATTACTTTAGAATTTAAAGATCTTTGACAGAATACATATTATACCAAGTGCTCATCTAGCAAGCTAGAGACTCGATTGAAATATAGACATATAAGTACTATATGTATATGTATTTTGATATACTTACTGTTTTTCGTCTATGAGACTATCCTTTATTTGTTAGCATAAAAGCATTTAAATAAAGAATGATCTATTTATAGCACATGATCAGTAGGCATAATATCCTATTACTAGCATAAAAGTATTGAATAGAACTGTCAATTCAGTTCATGTTGCCCCGAACTCCTCAATGCGACAATGCGACTTATATAGTTTGTAGGGTTCACATTTATTCTATTTAGCATAAAAGCATTTAGAATTTGGATGTTGATTAAAGATAGATATTTTCGTATCTTGAACCAAAGATTTCTTCTTTCGCTTTTGCGATAGCTTCGTCTTTCTTGTCTGTGAGTTCTGAGTACTTTTTGTCCCAAGCTTTGTAATCACCAGTAGCTTCAAATTCAGCTTGAGCTTTCTTCAGTTCTTCAGAAAAGTCCTTCATAATGTTCTTGTGTTTTGATGCAAAACGTCCGTTTCTTTCAGCTTTAGAAACAGCTTTGTCACATTCTTTGATTCTACGTTTTACTTCCATAGAATCACGTTCTAACTGTTCTTGTTGTATCTGTTTCTTAGCTTCTGCAACTGCTGCGGCTTCAACTTTACCGTCTTTTTCTTCTTGAGCTTTCATTCCAGCTTCAAAGTTATAACCTCCATCAGTTACTTTATCACACAACATTGTTGCACCTAACATAATTCCTACAAGGTTCATAAAATTCTTCATAATTCTTTTGATTTTAATTGTTAATAATTGATTTATTTAAGTGAATGAATTAATTTTCAAAAAGTATCTAATAAACGTCTGCGATAGATTTCATCTCTTTCTTCTCGAATATCTATCTGCATTTTAATAATAATGTTTATTAGTTCTTCTTTTGTTTTCTTTTCTAGTTCTTTTTTTGTCCACATAATAATAAAGAAATAGAAAGTTATACTATCTATTCGTACGCCTTATTCGATAGCTAGCCCTTTTCCTTCTCCTGACCTTAAATAAGGTTGACCGTTGTATAGTCCGTAGGTATTAATCACCTTTAGGGGTCTGGCGTTATAACCTTCTGTGTTGATTGGATTCTATCATAACTACTTAATTAGTAATTCTTAGTTAAACAATAGCTCTTTCCCTTTTATACGGTTGCATTTTAGAATGTCTAACTCTCTTTTTAGACTGATATTCAGCTGCTTTTCCTGATTGCTTAGAACCTGGAAAATGAGATTCTTTATAAGTCTTTCCCATTATTATAACACTCTAATTGCTTGTACTAAAAGGTCAAAGATATAAGCGCATCCCTTTTTGTTGAGATACTCGATTGTAACTTCTTTTTCATCCAGCATCATCTCAATTTGTGGTCTAGTTAATTTGCCATCTTCAATCAATTTCCAAAAATTGGCATTGATTGCAGCAATATTCATTAGACCAGCTGCTGTACATACAGTAATAACATCTTTTAATATGTTTTCAATCATTTGTTTATTTGAAGTACTAGTTGCAAATTTACTTGTTTCAAGTATTTCTGTATGTACTTCTGATAAACCAAGCTTTTTAGCCATAAGAGCTACTGCTGTTACAACACTTTCCTGATTAATTGATGCAGGAATTCCAATAATTACAAAGTTTAAAGATTTCATTTGATATGAATTTAAAGTTGTTTATAAATTTCTTGACTATAGTACTTACCGCATCTTTCACAGTAAGTTCTTTTAGTAATAGGAATGTTTAATTCATTGTTATTAGGCTCATTTTTCCATTTGTGCCCATGAATTAAACATTGTGAACGTAATGCAACTTCTTTTTGCTTTTTAGGATTATCTAATAATTCTAATTCAGCAAGTCGTTTAATGTTACTATGATAGGCTTTTAGCCTTCTGTAACTACTGATTTTCAGTTTGATTTTCTTAAAAATATTCATTCTTTCATATTTAATAGTTTTAATTATACAATATTTTGAGGACGTCTAGCTGCAACTAGATGGTTTTATCAATCTTAATTATATATTAACACACATTTTCTACTGTACGCTTACAGTAAATAAAGAAGGTATGTAACAGTTTATACAATATATTGCAGTATATTGCAGGCTTGACGATTCACATCGTTGTGTAACTTCTACACTAATACAACTTAATTGAAATACTAATTAAAATGACTCTCACTTAGTTTTAACTCATAAGCAGATATAGCTGTCAAACTAATCTTATTGGAGTACATGGTTTTAACGTCTGCACTAATACTAATCTCCTCCACCTACCTTCAGACGACAGTAATACTGCCCTCTAAAATGATTAGATATAAGCCCCACATGTTTGTCACTGATTCTCACAGTAAGAACGATTACTTCTATCTTCACAGACTGAAGTAACCTTGTTTAATTTAATAATTAACGGCTTCGTGAATTGAGTCACTATTAAGTTGTGGTAATGAGGACCTTGGCATACTATCTGGTATATATTCCTTTTGTATATCCATACTCCTCTTTATTAATTTATCATAAAAGTCTTTATTACTAATATAAATAGAAACAATTTCATGATTTGATAAATCTGTACCTTTAGTTACAAGTATTTGAGTTAGTATTTGTTCTGGCATAACCAAGAACACGCTATCTACATACTTGTCTAATCTCATACTTTCACGCCATTGTAGCACTTCTTGTACTGTTGGTGCTACTACTTGTTCAATTGTGTCCGTTTCAGGGATTTGTTTTTCTTTAGGACTACGAGGTCTTACACAATTGACAAAAGCTATTAATGCAAATATTGCAATAATTAGCCAAAATACATGTTTACTTTTCATTTTTGATAAATGTTCTTATTGGTTTAACATCTTGAAAACTTCTTCTACTGTTTCAGTAGCTTCAAGTACAGTATATTCTTCATATGTACTTCCAGTATAAATAGTGCATCCTTCTGGATAATCATCTGATTCAATAACTGAAGTAATAATGTCTTTTCTTATGACAGCCGGTTTACCATCATGATCGTTGTCATGTAATAATAAAAATTCACTCATTTTGATAATGTTTTAAGTTAATACTAAGTATATAAATGCTATTAATATTGCATCTATTACAATTAATACTCTTGTTACTGGATGTGTTTCATACCAGTTTTCAAATTTATCCCACCATATATCTGCTAAATCAGCTTGGTTTGATTTCTTTGTATCCATCGTCTTTATCTTTATATCCACTACCAAGTGTATATACAAAAGATAATACGCAGAATATAAATAGTGCGATTATCACTACTTTAGAGTAATACCAATAATTCCAATAATCGGTATATAACAGTCCATACACTTCTTCATCAAAGAAATATATTCCTTGATGTTCAATGATCATCACAGCTGCAAATAATGCAGTTATGAGTCCAAATAAAAAATACATTAACTTTTGCATAATAATTATTTATTGATTAAATACTATTTGCTACAAATACTATTGTTACTACTATTGCTAATAATATTAGTAAGTATACTAATAATCTGATAGTAATAACAATGCGCCAGAATCGTTCATTTCCCATATACTTTTATACTTATTGTTGAGTTTTTGCCAAAAATGATGTCCTTCTTTTGTATGTCTCCATATAAGTGTACATTCAATTGCCATACTAGGAACTCTTAATTTTGTATAAAATGGTTCTAGGTTTATTTTTTTATCGTGAGCATATTTACTACTGCCGTCTAAAAAGCTATCTAATACTTTTTCTTTAATAAGAAACGTAAGCAATAAATAAGGCATATTAAATAATATTTGCCTTCTGACTTTTTGTTGTTCTGTTAACTTTTTCATTGATTGAATTGTACTTTTTTATGAATTTTAAATGTTACTTCAGTATCACTCTTAATTTCAATAGTAAAATGAGGAGATGATTTACTATCTATTCTTCGTTTGATCCACTTAACTACATATTCAGCAGTTAATACTTCAAATTGCAAATAGCTACGCCATTTTCCACTTTTACCTATGTGTAGTTTTAGATTCCCTCTATCAATGTTAGTAACAGGGTTAACGCGACTTTGTTTTGAGTTAACTAATTTAGCTACTACTATGTCGCCGATTTTAAGATTTTGAAATTGTTCTAATGTCATATCTTTTTTAGTTTATTGATTAAACATATAAAGAGGACAGCTAATGCTGTCCCCTACTATTTACGCATAGTTACGTTGTCACTCTTTGTTCATCTAGTGACAGATGCTCAGAACTATTTTTCAAATCTAAAATAGTGAAAACTCCTTCATACTGAGTTTAGATAGTGCTTACACGCTTGTACCACACACTACGATGATACTAATACTACATGTAGTTGGCTCTGCATTTACAGGCTTGCCACTGTCTATGGCTGCATTACTATTGTAGTATAAATAACTCTAAGTTAGTTTGAATACATCTTGCTAAGAGTTCATACTTTCTGATAAAGTGTTTTCTTGTTTTCATATTATTTTAATTTTAAGTTAATAATCTGTTTAAAAACACTACTATCTTCACAGACTGTAGTGTATGGTTAAGTAATAATAAAGTAAAGGATAGTATGGCTGTATCCTTTGTGATGATTTAAAACGATTAGCATTTTACACCTAAAACTTACTCATTTGAGACACTTTACCATATGCGGATTACTCTGGATTTGAATAAGAAACTGGTGCCCTCAATGTCTTGGAAAGTTATTGAGTTTTTTAAAAAAAAGTATCTGTCTTTCCAGATTGCCAATATTAGTTTATACTCTTAATATAAGAGTTTACTATCTTAATACCTAGGATAAGATAATAGATTGTTTAAAAGAATAGTATAATCTTCCAAAACTATACTATTATTTTGTGTTATCAACACTCACTATTACACACAGTAGCTAATTGTGTTTATTTAGTGACTAGATTCATAGTGGAAATGATTCCTTATGAGAATTCTACTTACTAGCTAGACTCTTGCGCTCAATACTATTATTTATAATAACAATATTTTTCACAATCGAGGGTCTTATTTCTCGGCAACTCCTACTTTTTTAATATACATTTAGTACGCATTTAAATATATATCCCAAGTAATAACAGATATTTGGAGCATTATTAACACACTTTTGGTTGCTCGTTTTTTGATCTTTTAATCAATATATACTTGATCAGTATGTATATATCGTGCTTCTTACTTTCTGAGTGAGTTTGCGATTCTCAGATTTCATATTTTCTATTACCACGCATTGGCTAATTAGAAGAGCCTTAATTAAATTAAGTTAGAATAACATAATTTTGCACAGTTTGTTTAGTTAATAAATGACTAACTAGTCTGTGACTAACTTCTGGTTAGTCTTAATTTAATTTACTAGTCTTTACAGCGCTAGCTTTCTGTTTAGTTACTATAAAGATAATCAAATCTAGATAGCATTGTTAATCATATTAAGTAGCATTAATATTATTACTATAAATGATATACTAGTAAGCTTTATTAAAATGTTTTGCATGTATACATAATCGTATATATTTGTTATTGTTGCAAAATCGCCTTTGGTAAATGCTATTGCTATAGATAATGTAAATATTAATATAGCACAACACCCTAGTGTTATTATGATTTGCGTTATTATATTTATAAGCTTTATCATAGATATTTTCTTAATTTTCTAAGTCTTTGGTGTCTTTACCTAGTATGCCTAGTATTATATAGATATTTAGGTTAATTAGACTAAGCACTATGAATATTCCAAGAAAATAACTTGTTAGCTTTACGCTTTCAAATACTATACCTGTTATAATTGCTGCTATTGCTGATAATGCTGCAATTGCTGCACTTGTTTTGATTATTTTAGCTAGAATTTTCATGATGTAAAGTATTTTATAAATAAAATATATTGATTATATCATTATCTGGTTTTGTTGCTTCTTTTTAAAAAGGGCAGTGCTTTTGCACTGCTCCTTTATTATCTTCTTACAGGTCTGTTTGGTTGACGATTCTGAGGTTGTTGTTTTGGTTGTTCTGGTTCATCATTTATGATGTCAGGTTGTTCTTCCTCTTCTGTTTCGTCATTTGTATTTGCTAAATATTCTTCAGCATCATACCATTGACCTTCAGCAATACGATATGCTCTGATAGCATTTGCACGAGTTTTAAGCTCGTTTTCACTCATTATTGGTACTTCTTCGCCTTTTACAATTTTCATCAAGCAAGTAAGTTGGATGCTTGTGTAAATTCTAGCGTTGTTACCTTCCATGATTACATCACCTTTAGAATAGTTTCCTCTTCTACTATCTGTTTGATAAGTCATAACAACTGGTGCAATCTCTACACTTACTCTGTCTACATAAATAGGTTCTTTGTCGATTTCTTTGTTGTTAAACGCATCAATGATAGCATCTTCAAACTCTTGGTTTATTGTACCTTCGTTATCTCTCTGAGGATAGAAGTTCATTTGATATTCTGATGAACGTCCTTTTGCTGCTCTTTCTAACAATGACATTTTTTCAGGCACGAATATTAATCTTAAATAACTGTGTCCTTTGTCTGCATCAGATTGAAATTCAACGATTTCACTTCTGTCATAGTCTACTTTTACTTTCATAGTTGTTGATATTTATGGGTTTATAATTTGCGCTATATATTAATAAGGAAAGATAAAGGGATAAAATTAATTATCCCTTTATTTAATGGTTAGTTTGTGTGATAGGCACAACTACCTCATATCTTCCTTTACCAGTTCTTTCCATAATTTGACAATACTGATACGCATCACTAATACCTTGTTCAGTTGCTGGAAATACTTCTACTATTAAAGGAGTAGTGTGTTCATACACTTTTACTACAAATACTGAGTTGTTGAAATCTGATTTAGCCATACTTTTACTTATTAATGTTACTACTACGGGGTCTTTCCCCCGATTAAAGAGAGAGGGGGCTTGATTTTGTACAGCTTCCCACACGCAGATTTCTTCACCAAAAAAATTTTTTATATATTTTTATTTTAAATAATGTTAAAAAATAGCTATTAAACTTAAATAAATATTCATAATAAATGTTAATAATAACAACTAATATAGTTAAATATACGTTACTGTATACAGTAGATACAGTTAAATACAGTATGAATACAGAAGATATATTAGAAGAATTAACTAAAGTAGATGATGTAAGTCCTATTACTTTAGAATTACTATTAACTTATTATTAACAATATGTACTCAAATGATGATATAAACTTTATTGCAAATGAAGTATATAAACTAAGTTCTTCTACTTAGTAGAATCTAATGAGATTGTATGGATTTATAATAACAGAAGCATGAATTACTATTTCATAAGACAAAGAGATTAGCAGTATTCTAATTGCCTTTACTTAAGTAAGATAAGTAGGAACTATAAATTAAATGATAATTATAGATCCTTTACTTTACCAGGACAAATAGAATATACTTTCTCTGAGGATTTATATAAACAGTTTAAGAAAGAAATAAATACAGTTAAATGACAGAATTTACTGCACTATGTTTAGTAGGTATGTTAGGATGTCTAGCTTATATCATACTAAATAAATTAACAAAGTAATGTGCCCTAAGTACACGGGATCGTAGTACATTCCACGCTTAAAGAAGTTACTGTAAAGTAGAAGCGCACCAGGGAATCCTAATCGTAAGTAGGCTCAGTTTAGCTACCTTTCTGACGGTCTTTGGTTAAAAAAGGTAGCCCCCTAAAACGGTATTACTATGGAAAAGAACGAACAAAAAAAAGCAGATAGAATTGAGTATGTTTTCAGGAATAAAACTTATATAGCTACTCCTGAGCTTAGTAAAGGTTGTTGTGTAGGTTGTGCGTTTGTTAATAATATGAACTGCGCTAACTTTAAAGATAGAATGGACATCTGCCATAAAGGATATATTTTTAAGCGTAAATTTAATCACATAGATGAGTAACCTTACTTTACTTACTGCGTTAATAGATATTATAAAGTAAATATTATGGAAGATAAAGTACTAGAAACAGTGGTAAACGGATTGGAATATAGTTTTGAAAAAGATATATTGGTAAAACCTTTAGCTCCTATCATGGTTACTAAAGAATATACAGAGCAAATTCCTACTGGTGAAAAGGATGAAGAAGGTTTTAATAAGTATGAAGTAAAGACTCATACTAAAGAAGTTGAATCAGATTTTGCAAAAGGTATTGTTCTATCTATTCCAATCGGTACTGATAGTACCATTAAGGTTGGTGATACTATAGTATACCCTAAGAAATTTGCTAAAGACTTTGATCTATTTAAAGACTCACAATTAGTTAAGCCATACGACGTTGTAGCTAAAGTCGTTAAATAAGCTATCATTCATGAATTGAATGTTTATGTTAAATATTAGGTTGATAAGTTGCCCTGCCATCAAAGCAGGGCATTCTTTTTGCTATTACTTTACTAAACATTAATAAATGTTAAATATTTTAAACACTTATTATATTAATACGTTTTAAGGGCATTATGGGAACAATAATAATAGTACTTGTGAGTATTGTTGGTTTTGGTGCTCTTACTTATCGTCAAGGAAAGAAAGAAGGTTATGACCAAGGTAGAATTGATGGTTACGAAGAGTGTAAACAAAACTTTAATAAGATACAAGAATTTAAACAAAAGATACTAAATAAAAAGTTAGACATATGGAAGGATACAAAGTAATTAAGGATTTTAGCTTCGCTGAAAAAGGTGATGTGTTTACTAAAGTTGAAGATTTAAACTTGTGGGAACTTCAGAAATCTGAAGTAGTATCAGATACAGAAACTTATACTTCAATGGCGTTTGATTCTTCTACTATGGAAGAATTAGCCAATAAAGATTATGTAATTTGGTACAGTGAAGAAGCACAAGAAGGTGTGGATGAATGTGAATGCTGCTGCGATAAGTTAGAGAAAGTAAAAGAATACGTTAATACTTTGATTGATACATATACTAAAGATTATAACGAATTGATGAAGGATTATAATGAAGGCAATGTTCAACAGTGTGTTAAAGTAGAAGCAGAAACTGTATACCATAATTTAAATAAAGTTCTCAATAGTATTAAAGATTTGTTAGATGAATAAATTAGTAAAGACTGTTAATAAAGGCAATCTTTACTATGAATACCTTAACGCTTTAAATGGTATACTACAACTTACAAATAGGGAATTGGAGTTACTTACTAAGTTCGTTGAATTAGATGTGAACTTTACTCCAATACCTGGTGTAAGTAAAAATGTAGCTAATACTGATAATCGTAGGATGATTAAAAGTACTATGGGTATTACTCCTGATAACTTAAGTAGATATATAAGTAAGTTCAAGAAAGAGGGTCTTTTAGTACAGGGAAAAGCAGAAGATGAATTAGTAGTTAATAAGATACTAATTCCAGAGATAATAAAAGATAGGGTGCAAATAACATTAATACTAAGAGTAAATGAATAATAAAATAAATAATAAACATTTCTATATGATCTTTGATAATGGGCATATAGTACATGTAGAGAATAGAAGTAATAGGTTAGTACGATATTTTAGACATCTCTTTAACTTACGTTCTAATCTGAAATTAACTTCTTTTGTTCCAAAGAAACCTTACTCTAATAAAGAAATCAAGAAATTATCTGATATATTATATAGAAATCGCGATTTAGATGAATCTGATATTGTAGTAATAATAAATTCTATTAGACCTAATACTATCAGAGAATCTTTAACAGAGTTAGAAACTAGTGAATATTATATAAATGCAACAGCAAAAAAAGATATCAATTTACTCAAGTCTGGCAAACAAATATAATTTACCTTATCCTGTTATAGAAGTAATATGCAATAGTCCATTTAAGTTTGCTAAAGAAGTAATGTCAAACGATGAAGATACTAAAGATATTATGTTTGCTTACTTATTTAAACTTAAATTAAAAAAGAGATATAAAGAAACAAAATGAGACAGTTTATTGAAGAATGCTTAACACCTAATTATAAGATTCACTGGTTAGATTCTATTTACTTTGATCCTGTATTACTTAACAATATACAGATGTATATAGCAATTAGTGACAGTAGACTATTAAGAATATGATACTAAGAAAGTTTGATAATATATATCCTAGAACATTTTGGATAGCTATAATAGAAAAGGAAGAAGATGTATACACAATATTAAAGAAATTCACTATATACAACTTATTACCAGGTTTCGATAAAATACGAAAAGAAGCTGAAGAAGAAATGTTAAAGGCGTATGACGGAGATGTTATTGCAGAATGTAGACCGGTTATGTTAAACAGTAGTTCTGAGATGGGTATTATTTGCATAATATATAGACCTGATGAATTAGATGGTACGCATATAGCACACGAATCAGTTCACATAACTGATTATTACTTTGAAGTTACAGGTATGAATGGAGAAGAATTCTCAGGTGGTGGTAACGAAGGGTATGCGTATTTAGTTGGCTGGGCTGCTGGATGTTTTATTAAAGTAATGAAAGAATATGGAAAGACAGAGTAAAGAAGATTCATTAGCTCTATGGGAATTTGAGAAAAACAACGTTAAACAATTTGGATCTAATATCAGTGAAGAGCTAAAAGAGTTAATGGAAGTTGCAGATAAGAAGATCAATAACTATTCCTTAACATACAATGAATTCATGGATGATATTCTAGAAGGTTTAGCTAAGTTGAAAGATACAGACAGCATTGAAACTAGACAGCTACAGATAAAAGGATTGTACAATTGTTTAACTAATAAGTATATTGAAGATGGAGAATGATGGTAAGAAATATGATTGTGGTAAAGTAAGAATGGATCTAGTTCCATTAGATGTAGTTGAGAATATTGGTAAGGTACTTACTTACGGAGCTCAGAAATACTCAGATAACAGTTGGCAAAACCTTCCAGATTTTTGGAAAAGATATAAAGCAGCATTACTAAGACATCTTACTGCTATAGACAAAGGAGAATTAATAGATCCTGAAAGTGGACTACCTCATATAGATCATGTACTTTGTAATACAGTATTCTTAGATTGGGGATTTCATCATGGTAAAGCAATTAGTATTAATACAAAAGATATTGAACAAGATAAATAATTATGGAACAATTGAAATTTAAAAAGTTAGATTACTCAGTAAAGAAAGAAGACGGTACAGAAGAGATTAAGAAGTCTGAAGGTAAGTTGCCTACTAGAGCTACTAGTAGTAGTGCAGGATTAGATCTATATACTACTCGTATTACTCAAGAAGTAGATAATAGTGGTAAGTTAGTACTAGTATATCACACTGATATTGCTGTAGAAATTCCTGAAGGACATGTTGGATTTATCTGTATGAAATCATCTATCTCTAAAAGATCTATTATTATGTGTAATGGTATTGGAGTGATTGATTCTGATTATCGTGGAGAGTTGATGGCTAAATTTAAAGTAACTACAGATGCTATTCCTACAGTATATACTACAGATGAACCATTTGCTCAGCTAGTCATTGTCCCTTGTTCTATATTAGAACCTACTTTGGTAGAAGAATTGAGTGAAACAGAAAGAGGAGAAAAAGGATTCGGAGAAGCTACAGCAGAACAAAATAATGAAATTAAAGAAGTAAAAGAATAATTATGGAAAATTTAAATATTACAATTATTCCAGTAAGTGCATCAGGGGTTGGAAGTTTTATAGAAGTGGTTATCGGTGATAGTAGATATAAGACCGATATTGTTCAAGGAGAATTCACAGAGGATGTAATGAAGGAGTTAATGGATAAATTGATTACCGATCAGATTCCTGCTGAACAACAAGAAGCGGTAGAATTGAAATTCTATCAACTATTAGACGCTATTACTAATACTAAAGCAGAAGAAGAATATAGAGCTCAGCATCCTGAGGAGTTTATGCCAGAGAATTTTGAACCTAGTGTTGAAGAAGTAATTGATGAAGCTATTTGATATAAATGGTGGTAAAGTAGTAATACACCCTGATGCTTTAGGTCTCCCATTCTTTAAAAAGTTATGGGAGGCTGATAAGCCAGATAAACAACAAGCTACAAATGTAATAAGTTATATAGTACTTATGTGGTATTTTAAATCTCCATATGTACTTCAGTTAGAACCAGATATCAGAGAAAAGAAACTTAAGCAGTTATACTTTGGTGATGAGAATTATAATCTTACAGTAGAAGAAAAGTCTTGTGAAGATGATTATAAGAAGCTAATATATACTAGAAATCTAAGAATGCTTGATAGTATGAGAAACAAAGTAGATACTATTAGTAAGTATTATGAAGATTCTCTAGAAGAGCAACTAGATGAAAAGAAGATTAAAGATCTATTAGCTGGTATGGAAAAAGTAAAAGCTACTTTTCAGACACTAGATTTCCTCGAAAAAGCAGTTAAAGCTGAAGAAGTTAGTACTACTAAAGTACGTGGAGATGCTCAGATTAATCCTTATGAATTAGCTTAATTTGTGCAAATTATACACAAGTTTATAACAATAAATTAATGAGTACGTTATATGAATATAAATAAAGAAACTATGAAGAAAGTACTTGATTTAACAAAATGCAATAGCACTGAAGAAATTTGTGATGTGCTTGAAAAAGAAATTGATAACAAACGAAAAGCAGATGCTTATCTTAAAGAAGCCAGTGAATCTTTGGTTGAAGAATATAAGAAAGAAGCAGTAGCTGAACCTAAGAAGAAAGGTATTATTAAGCGTACTATTCATTGGCTAAAGAGTTTGTTTAAGAAATAATCTCGTTGAACTGATAGAGAGGTCTGACAGGGACAGACATTAAATATTCCCTGGCACACTCCCCTGTAGTATATGTGGTTAATACACTAGTCTCTAAAACTGGAGTACTCAGTCGGATCTGAGCGGGGGGACTAATTAAAAAAAATAAATTCTAAAAGTATGAAATAGATATTAGGGTTATTATATGGTGACGAAAATGAACCATTTGGACTATATCTTTTAGACTTACTGGAAGAAGTAAACGAAGTGGATGAAGATCAAAACTATACTTGGAAAATATGATTGACTTCTAGAAGAAAATAATAAATAGTGATAAATTTAGATAGCCAGCTCTGTAGTTTTTAACTACAGGGCGTTATTGTTTATATCCAGCTGGTTCGTCAGAATACTTTCAATACTGGGACGAACAGAAAGATCGTTGCATTAATGGTTATACCGCAGAGGATGGAGATTACATCACTGGGTATAACTATTTTTATATTAACTTCTGTCCTATTCAACGTATTGTTCATGAAATAAAAAATAAACCAGATGGTACTACAAAAGTAATAAAAAAACGTGAATTATAGTTCCCAGATTTCTACGATTACGATTACTTTTTTTTCTAGGCTATGTAGGAAGCTGAAGAGCAAGGTAAACATATGTGTGTACTTAAGTCACGTCGTAAAGGTTATTCATATAAAAATGGTTCGATGGCTTGTCGTAACTATTATCTATTGCCTGGTACTAAGACGTATATATACGCTTCTAATAAGTAGTATCTTACTGAAGATGGTATTCTTACTAAAGCTTGGGACTATATGGACTTTATAGATAAGAATACAGCTTGGGGTAAAAAACGATCTGTCAACAGTACTATGCGTAAACGAGCCGGATTTTGGACTAAGGATGAATTTGGTAAAGAAGTAGAAATGGGTTACAAGTCAGAGATTATTGGTGTTACTTTGAAAGATAATCCTGATATAGTACGTGGTAAAGCTGGTAAATTGATTATATTTGAAGAAGCGGGTTCGTGCCCAGAATTAGGAGCTGCGTGGCAAATTGCTAGACCATCTGTAGAACAAGACGATGTAGCTTTTGGTACAATGATAGCTTTTGGGACAGGCGGTGACGAAGGTAGCCATTTTGAAACATTGAAAGACATGTTTTATAATCCAGATGGATATAACTGCTTAGGATTTGATAATATATGGGATGAACATACTAGTAACAAAAAATGCGGTTTTTTTATTCCACAGTATACTAATAATGATATTAGAGATGAAAAAGGAAACCGTCTTTACATGGATAAAGATGGAAATACATTACACAAATTAGCTCTAGAATATACATTATCTGAACGTAGAAAAGTAATAGAAAATGCTACTAATACTAATACTATAGATAGATATGTAGCTGAAAGATGTATTACTCCACAAGAAGCGTGTCTAGAATTTGGTGGTAATATATTTCCTAAAAAAGAACTATAGTAGCAATTAGGACTTATTCGTACTAATACTTAGTTATAGAATCATAAACAAGTAGGTGATTTAATATTTGACGAATCTGGTAGTATCAAATGGATACCTAAGAAACATGGCGATGTTACTAAGTATCCACTTGGTAAAGACGATGATCCTACTGGCTCAATAGTTATATGGGAACATCCAGCTAAAGATGCAACAGCTGGATTATATATAATAGGTGTAGACCCTTATGATCATGACTAGTCTGGTACTAATTCATTAGGATCATCTATAGTATATAAGAGGTTTTAGAACTTTGAAGAGTATTATGATATTATAGTAGCTGAATATACTGGTAGACCTGCAACAGCTGAAGAGTATTATGAGAATTTACGTAAGTTAGCATTATACTACAATGCACGTATAATGTATGAAAATGAACGCAAAGGTCTATTCCCTTACTTTACTGCTAAACATTGCGATTACTTATTAGCTGATCAGCCTGATATTATTAACGATATAGTTAGTAATTCTAAAGTACAAAGAAGAAAAGGTTGTCATATGAATAAGTAGATAAAGCAATGGGGTGAAGGTATGATCAAAGAATGGTTGAATGAAGAGTATGCACCAGGTAAGAAGAACCTAACTAGAATATTATCAGAGCCGCTATTAGAAGAGCTAATAAGCTATAATGATACAGGTAACTTTGACCGAGTGATGGCGTTGATGTAGGTTATGATATATAGAGAACAACTGTATAATGTAGTTGTTAAAAAGAAAGAAAAAGAAAATAAATAGAAGATGCTCTTTGATGGACCAATTTTTGCGCAGAGTTGGTTCAATGACGATACTCCTAGAGTATTTTCTAATGACGATAATGTATATACATTTTAACTATGAAGAATACTAAAAGTTTCCCTGCACAGAAACTACCAATGTCAAAGAAGACACAAGCCTGGAAAGAAGCCTGCGTAGACTATGTAGTAGGCGCTGGAGATTCAGGATTTGGTGGTAATGGTAGATCTAGATCTGACGAGATGTAGACTTACTATGATTTATATAATAGCATATATAATGAAAAGGATCTTAAATATGTAACTAATCCATTTAAACAAGATGATGGATTTCCTGCTATGGCATAGGATTATAATATCATTAAACCGTATGTAGATCAGTTACTTGGTGAAGAAACTAAGAGACCTTTTAATTTTCATCCACAACGTACAAGTGATATAGCTGCTAGTGAAATGTAGGAAAAAGCCAAAGAAATGCTAATGGATTATATTCAGGCTACTATAGCTAGTAAGTTAAGTCCAGAACAAGCAGCCAGATATGAACAAGCATTAGCTACAGGAGAAATCTAGACTCCAGAAGCTATAGCTAAGTATCTATAGAAAGATTATAAAGATATAGCAGAAACTGAAGCTTATCACGCATTACAATTCCTAAAGAGGAAGTTGAATCTTACCCATGAATTCTATAAAGGTTGGAAAGATGCTTTAATAGGTGGAGAAGAAATATACTACATAGGTGTAATCAATGGAGATCCTTATGTAGAAAGAGTAAATCCTATGTACTTTGATTATGAGCACTCTTTAGACTTAGAATTTATAGATGATGCAGCTTGGTGTCGTAGAAAGATGATCATGTCTGCTACTGAAATATACGACAGATTCTATGATAAAATGTCTGAAAGACAACTAAATGAGTTATTAGAACTTATTGATCAAAGACCTGGAGCAGGTAATAATCCAGAGATAAGAAAGACTAGTATAGATTATGAATCTATTAAACTACACAAGATTAATAGTTTTACAGATAATCCATTTGATATAGATCACATAGTGGTATATCATTGCTGTTGGAAATCTTTCAAAAAGATAGGATTTGTTACTTTACTAAATCCAGAAACTGGAGAAGCTAAAGAATTTCAAGTAGATGAAGATTATAAAGTAACAGGTACTGAACAATCTGTAGAATGGGATTGGATTATTGAAGTATGGGAAGGATATAGAATTGGTGATGATATGTACATAGGAATTCAACCTATTGAATATCAACATATATCTGCTGATAATCCTAATTCACAGAAATTACCTTACACTGGTGTAGTGTATAATAATACTAATAGTAAACCTAGATCATTAGTAAGTATGATGAAACCATTACAGTATATGTATATTGTAGTGTGGTATAGACTTGAGTTAGCATTATCTAGAGATAAAGGTAAAGTAGCAGTAATGGATATTACTTAGATACCTAAATCTATGAATATTGATGTTAACAAGTGGATGCATTACTTAAGTGCACTAGGTGTAGCTTTTATTAATCCATATGATGAAGGATGGGATATACCAGGACGTGAAGGAGGTAAACCATCTCAATTCAACTAGTTATCTTCTTGGGACTTAACTATGAGTAATGTAATAGCTGAGTATATTCAATTAATGTAGAAGATTGAAGATATGGTAGCTAAGCTTACTGGTATTACTCCACAAAGACAAGGACAGATTGCTGCTAGTGAATTAGTAAGTAATGCTAATACTGCTGTTAATATGTCTTATCATATTACTGAACCTTGGTTCTGGAATCACAATTAGGTAAAGAGAAGAGTATTAACTATGTTGTTGAATACTTCTAAAGCAGCTTGGAAAGATAATAAGAGATACTTGAATTATATATTAGATGATGCTACCAGAGCGTTTGTACAATTATCTGATAATTTCTTCTATGAAGATATGGATATATTTGTAGATGATAGTACTAAGAATCAACAGTATATAGATCAATTAAAGCAACTGTTACAACCTGCTATGTAGAATGGTGCTAGTCTATTAGATATTGCTGAAATCATTACTTTAGATAATATGAGTATGATTAAGAATAGACTTGAGGAAATTGAACAGAAAAGAATGGAACAAATGCAGCAGCAACAATAGGCTGAACAACAAGCTCAACAGTAGATAGCAGAACAACAGAATCAGCTTAAAGAAGAAGAGCTTATGCTTAAGGAAGCTGAAATGGATCTTGAAAAATATAAAGTAGATCAAGACAATGCTACTAAAATTACTGTAGCACAACTTAATGCTTATCGTGGTGCTGAAAATATGGATCAAGATATGAATGGAATTCCTGATCCAATTGAAATAGGAAAACAAGCACTAGAATAGTAGAAGATAAATTCTGATATTGCTACTAAACAATTAGAACTTAACAATAAGCGTAGAGAAATAGAACAGAAGAGAGAAGCTGAAAATAAGAAGATACAGCTTGAAAAAGATAGAATGAAGCATGAAACTGAGTTGCAACGTATGTCTGATAAAGCTGCTATGGATAGAGAGAAATTAAAAGCAAAGACAGCTTTGCGAAATAAAGTGGTAGGTGAATCTAAATCTAAATAAACATGAATTGGTTTAAAGAAACATGGTGGTTAGTAAAGCAGCTATTTACTACTACTAAAAATAAAGACAAAGTATAGTATAAGCATATGGATCATTATCCATTTAGTGGTTACTCTGCAATGAGTTGGTGTGGGTATATTTTAACCAAAAAGAAAGAATCTGATATTAAAACTACTACTTGGAATCACGAAAATATACATTTATAGTAGGCTAAAGATAAAGGTAGTTGGTTAAAGTATTATGCTGATTATGTATGGGAGTGGATTAAAGGTAATCCTATTACTTACCCGGCATCTTCTGCATACTATACGATCCCTTATGAAATGGAAGCATATGCAAACGAAGATAAATCTGATTACGAAATTAATACAAATAAGTATAAAATAAAAAATCGTAAAAAGACTTACAAAGAGAATAAGAAAAATTGGTTTAACTATATTAAAACTTTATAATTATGGCATGTGGTGGAAAGAAAGGTGGCAAGAAGTCATCTAAAAGTGGAAAGAAAAGTAAATAATTATGGAATGTGAAGCATTTAGATAGAGAATGCAACAGTATAAGTAGGCTAGGGAGAATAATCCCTAGCTGAAGTACTGGGATTGGAAGAAGTATGCAGATGGTGGTACTATAGATGAAGATCCACCATAGAGTACTAGTGAAAGACCTATTACTAACTTTGACCCTAAAGGAGATCCATATAATCCTACATATGGATATAACCCAGGTGCAGGCTACGTTTCAAATTCAGATCCATTAGGTAGTCTATATGTAGAAGGAGCTTTACTTAATCCAGTATTTAAACTAGCAGGTAATGCAGTATCTAATGTAGCTAGAGGATTAACTAAATACTCTTCTAAATATGTACCAGAAGTAAGGAGAACTGTGTAGGATAAAATAAATAGTTTATTCCGTAGAGAAGCTGAAGATAAAGCTCGTACATATAAATTATATGATGATGCTATAGAATCTAGAAATAGAATAATTGAAGATCTATATTCTAATCCAGCTTATATGGAAAGAGCTAGATAGATTTAGAATACATACAGTGATAATTACGCTAAAGTATATGAAGATATAATTAATTAGTATAATACTAATTATTGGAATTTACCTAATCCTGTTATAAAACAGTTAGATGCTAAGGCTAAAATGTAGGCTAAAGACGCAGCTGTAAATAGGTATATTACTAGAAGACAACCAGCAGGATACGATGATTTTGAGTATTAGATAAATAGAAATCTTACAGAGATAGACTACCCTACTACTAGACATGAATTAGGACACTATGTAGATTTTAATTTAGCTAAAAGTTCAAATCCCGATTATAGCAACTCTATGTTTGCAGAGTTAAAAAGAGACTTATCAAAATAGAAGAATCCATTATTTCCAGATAAAACTGATTATTATAGTAAAGGTACAGAATAGAAATCTTATATGAATACTCTTAGAGAGTATATGTTTAAGAATGGTATGATTAATAATATAGGAGATAAGGTAACTTCTAGATAGATTAAGAAAGCTATAAGATCATTACCTAAAGATATGAGATCTATTGAAGCTGCTTATCTTCAATTTGCTACACCAGGATAGTATACAAAATGGTTTAATAAAATACCTTTACTTGGTACTTATCCAATAGTAAATAAACAATTTTAGAATTATGAAGAAGATAAAGATAAAGCCAGAAAATAGAGGTAAGTTCAATGCAACTAAAAAGAAGACAGGAAAGACAACTGAAGAACTAACTCATAGTAAGAATCCTGTGACAAGAAAGAGAGCAATATTCGCTTAGAATGCTGCTAAATGGAATAAAGGTAAAAAGAAGAAAAAATAAATCTAATTAAATATTTTAATTATGGATAAAAAAATGACATTAGGTGGATTTGAAGCTGTATTAGATAGCTTTATCCCTAATCCAGATGGTGGTTTTAGAAATTTAAATATTGATGAAAATGTTAATGTTGATGCTGATGAATTTGAATCACTAGACGATGAAGAATTGGAAGATATTAAAAAGAACAATATCGAAGTAAAGAATAAGAAAGAAAATCCAGTAGAGGAAGGTACTGAGGAAGAAGAAATCGAAGAAGGAGATATTGAAGATAAACCAAAACGTAAGCCTGGTAGACCTCGTAAAGAAGAAACCATTGAGGAAGAAGCAGAAGAGGAAGAAGAGATTGAAGATAACAATGAAGAAAATGTTGTTACTAACTTCTTTGATGCTATGGCTGAAAAACTCAATTGGGAATTTGAAGAAGGTGAAGACAAACCCAAGAATGTAGATGAGTTAATTAATTACTTCCAAAATGTCATTGAAGAAAATAGTAAGCCTGAATACTCTAGTGAAGAAGTTGAAGCACTAGATAATTTCGTAAAACAAGGTGGAGATTTAAAGAAGTATTTGACTATTGATGCTGAATTAGATTTAGATGATATTGACATTGAAGATGAAACTAATCAGAAATTAGTAGTAAAACAGTTACTTAAAGAAAAAGGGTTCTCTACTAAGAAGATTGATAAGTTAGTAAGTAGATATGAAGAAGCTGGATTACTTGAAGATGAAGCGCAAGACGCTTTAGAAGATCTGAAAGAGATTAAAGAGGAAAGGAAGAAACAGCTATTAGAGGATCAGAAAAAGGCTTATCGTGAATAGTTACAGAGACAACAGCAATTCTATGATAACGTTGTTAGCGAAATAAAAGGCTTAAAGAATATACGTGGTATTACAGTCCCTGAAAAAGATAAAAAGGTTTTAATGGATTATATACTTAAGCCAGACACAGACGGTAAAACAAAGTACCAAAAGGACTATGCTAAGGGTGGTGTTAAGAATCTCATAGAATCGGCATACTTTACAATGAATGCTGATAAGCTTATTGAGGCTGCTAAACGTGAAGGAAATAATTCAGCTATTGATAAGTTTAGACGAAGTTTAAAATCTAGTAGTATTACTACTAAATCTAGAAAACAAGCTACGGGTTCTGATGATGATCCAATTTGGTTCTCAGCTGCACGACAACTGCGTATATCATAATAATTAATTATATAAATAAAAAAATTAAATTACTAGTATTTTATGAATAATAATATTCTTAATAACCTCCAATTATACAAAGGTAAATGGTTTTCTGATTTGATCGACACTAATAAGATTAGTCTCGCTTCTCAGCAAAGACCTTATGAGGTATCTACTATCCTGTCATACGTATTTGGTACTAAAGATAATGGTTACAGTACTTCTCTTGATATGTTGACAGGTGGTCTTGGAAATGTAATGACTATTGATCAGCCTTCATTTGAATGGGGTGTTATGATTGACCAAGATAGAGCTGTTACAATTCGTGACGCTAAATGGAATGGCGCTGCAATTAGTGAAAATTCTACTCCGGGTTTGGGCAATACTCCTATTACTTTGTGGTTGGAAGATGCATGGTTTGGTCCTGGTGCTACTATCGAATTTGATGACAAGAGTCAAGCACGTATTCAGGATGCTCCGTATCAAGATGGTAATCTGTATGTTTATACAGTATTTGTATCTAACGGTAGCCCTGCTTCTTATATTGATCCTGCTGTTTTATCTTCTGGTTGCCAAGTAAACCGTTTGGCTTCTGCTTATGAAGAATACAGTGAAGAGGCTGATATCCTGAACTACAACACTCATTTCAAAATGCGTAATTATTTGACTACAGTACGTTTGTCTTATGATATTACAGGTTCTGCTTTCTCTACAGTTATGGCAGTAGCTTTGAAAGATCCTAAGACTGGTAAAACTTCTTACTTGTGGTCTACATTCCAGGAATGGGTTGCAATGCGCGAATGGTACAAACGTCTTGAAAGAGCTTTGGTATACAATCAGAATAATGTAAATAAAGATGGTTCTTGTAACCTGAAAGGTAAGAACGGTCGTCCTGCATTTATTGGTGCTGGTTTGTTGGAACAGATTGCTCCATCTAATAGACGTTATTATACTCGTTTAACAGCAGAACTGTTGGAAGATTTCTTGTTTGATCTGTCTTATAATGTACTTGGTACTAATGAACGTAAATTCGTTGCATTGACAGGTGAAATGGGTATGCGTGAATTTGACCGTGTACTTAAAGAAAAGATGGCTAACATGAACTTGATCGACACAGTATTCGTAACTGGTTCTGGTGACAACTTGAAATTCGGTGGTCAGTTCAAGACTTACGCTATGTCTAATGGTATCGAATTGACTTTGAAGTATTTCCCGTTGTATGACAATACTACTTATAATCGTCAGTTGCATCCTGTTACTTTGAAACCGTTGGAATCTTACCGTATGACATTCTTGGATTTGGGTCGTCGTGATGGTGAAGCTAACATTGTTAAAGTAGTTCGTAAAGATCGTGAATTCGTTAACTGGTGTACAGCTGGTTCTGTAACTCCTGCTGGTTACGCTCACTCTAACACAGAAGTTCGTTCTAATGCTAAGGATGGATACAGCTGCCACTTCCTCGGAGAAGTAGGATTAATGCTCCGCGACCCCAGAGCATGTGGAGAATTAATAATGTCTTGTGAATAATCTACGCGTTTGTGGGCAACATAAATATATATTCTGCGTTATAGTAGTATGTTAAAAATTAGAAAATATACTACTATGAGCAGAATATATAAAATTACAGATAGAACTAACAATAAAGTTTATATTGGACAAACCAAACGAGATATTTATAAGCGTTTTGCCGAACACATTTATCGTGCGTTAAACTCACAGCGTAAAAATGATAGAACTCTAGCTATCTATATAGCTATAGTAAACCACAAACCTGAAAATTTTCAAGTAGAGCTTTTGGAGAATGTAGAAGGTACACCAAAACAGGTAGACGAACGAGAGATATATTGGATAAAACAATATGATTCTACAAATCCAGATAAGGGTTATAATTTAGATAAAGGCGGTCATGTTATTTCAGAAGCCTGTCGTAAAGCTGCTGAAAAACATCTATTTAAAACTGGAGATAAATTAGAAGGTAAAATGCTTGAAAACGCTAGAGCCAATGGCATGAAAGTTGCAAAAAAAGTATTGCAATTCGATAAAGAAACAGCTAAACTTATTGCAGAATATCCTAGTATTATGGAAGCTAGCAGATCTACAGGTTGTGACCGCAGATCTATTCAACGGCAATTACAAGGTGAATATGGAAATCCATCTTCTTCTAGAAGTTGGTCAAATTTAAAATATATTTGGTCTTATGATGATCAAAACGTAAACCGTGATTATATAGTTTGGGATACGATAAATAGTTTCAGAATGTTTTCAACATTGGAAAAAGCGGAAGAATTTTATAATAATCTTGAAAATTGTCCTGATAAAAAGATAGAAGAACTTATAACCCATCAAAAAGTTCTTTTATATAATATGAATAGAGAATTAAAAGAAAGTTTATAAAACTGAACAATCTAATATATAATTATATTATGGAAGTAATCGTTAGAATAACTAAATAGAATCCGTGGACTGGATTAGTAAAATGGTCCAATTGCTTTGATTATCTAGGTTCATATTGGACAAGATCTGGTAGTCGTTACACAGGTCTAACTCAAGATAAAGCTAGAGAACTAGAACAGAAAATGGGTAAAGCTGAAGGAGAATTAGATCCCGATAGCACATTTTGGGATACATTTGCAATTAAGATTGGTAAGAAAGAATTAGTGATTAATACTGATAGACCTGAAGGTGAATTGCAATATTTATTCCTATTGGGACATAAGAGAGTAGCAAATGGCATTGATAAAATAACTCCATCTACTGATTATGTACTTATAAATAAAGAAGCTGAAGCAGAACAAATTAATAAAGCTAACAAAGTTAAACGTGATGCTTATAGAGCATTGGATAAGATGAGTCTTGAAGATATGCGCAAATGTCTTAGACTATTTGGAGTTAAAGCTGACACTATGTCTAATGAATTGGTTGAAGCTAGACTTGGTGAAAACGTAGAAGCTGATCCAGCAAGATTTATTAGAATTTGGGTAGACAATCCTAATAAAGAAATTAACTTTGTAATTGAAGAAGCTTTAAGTAAAAATATTATTCGTAAGAACAGAGCATCATATTACTTTGGTACTGATCTTATTGGTAACGGTCTTGAAGATGTAATTGCATATTTGAAAGACAAAAAGAATCAAGATATTTACTTAAGTATTATGTCTGAAATAAAATCTAAATAATGACTAGAGAACAATTTCACTCATATTTTAAAGTAGCAATGGACAAGAACTCTCAAAGCGTAGCCTTTGGGGGTTGTCCTGCTTTCTTACCAGAAGAAATAGATTACTGGTTAGATCAAGGTTTATACCAAGAAATCAGTAATAAGTTTACTGGTAATAACTACTTAAAGACTAGCTTTGAAGGATCTGTAAAACGTATTCACGATTTAGAAAAATTAGTACGTACAGATGTTAACGTTGTTGCTAATACTGAAACAAATTCAAATAGATGTTATGTTACTAACTTATTCAACGGTGACAGAATGTTCTTTGTAGATGCAGTGTTAAACTTCAATAGTAACAAAGCTACTATAAAATTAATAGATCATTCTGACGCTACTAAGTTCAAGAAGACTTACAATAACAATCCTTGGATAGAAGATCCAGTAGCTGTAATAGAAGACAATACTCTATATATCTATTATGATTACTTAGCTATGAGTAGTAATAGCTATTCTGTAGATATTACCTATATTAAGTTTCCTACTAAGATAGAAGACTTACCAGCTGAAGGTATGAGTGAAATACCAGAGTATATGTAGTTTGAAGTAATTAACAGAGCTGTAGAACTAGCATTAGAAGATATTGAGTCTAAGAGAATATAGACTAAATCACAGTTGAACCAAATAGACGAATGATTATGACAAATCGTGGATTTCAAATCGAGTTTGAACGTAGGCTATAGTTAATGGATCCTAATTTAGTTATTAAGGATAAGCTATCCTCAGACACTATTATATCATTCATTAATGAGGCAATTGATAAATTTTATAAAACAAGATACTCAGGTATTAACTTTAAAGCTCAAGGATTTGAGTAGACAGAAAAGCGTATAGATGATTTGCGTACTTTAGTTCGTAAAAGAAACTATTCAAATACTTAGATATCCAAAGGAACTAAAAATTCATATTCTGTTGAATTACCAGATGATTATGTATTATTACTTGGAGATACTGCTGGTATACAGCCGAGTGATGAATATCCTAACGAATGCTGGGAAAAAGACGATTTAGGTGCATATATAGTTAAGTATACAGATACGTTAGAATCTACAATTGAAACATTAGATAGACAATTAAGTAATTCACTATCTGAACACAAATTAAAATATTGTCAAGCTAGACCTTTAAAGTTAATTCAAGATAATAATGTAATATTATACACAGACGGTAAATATAAAGTAAGTGAATATGAGATTACATACTTAGCTAAGCCATCTAAAATTAATTCAAGTAATATTACTAATACCGAATATACAGATTTGCCAGAACATACACATATGGAAATTGTGAAAATGGCAATCTAGATTTATCTTGCTACTAAACCAATGTAGCACTATAATGCTTATTCCAACGAAATTGCTTCAATGGAATAACAAATAAATTAATGCGTTTGTCTGACCTGGAAATCTGAAATAAGGAAAGTAGAAGGACAAACTAGACTAGCGCTAAGTCTAACAATTAATTATTTTTATATAAACTATGATTACACGCGTTGATACCGTATTAATCGGAAAGAAATGCCCTACAGCCTATACTACTGTAGATGCTTTGGCTAAAGGGGACGTTGCTTTATTTGACTAGAATAAAGCACTAATTACAACTGCTGCTAATGCAGTAAATGCATCTACTGTTTATGTAGGTGTAGCTGGGGATAATATGACAATTACTCTGCCCAACGGTACTACTGCAACAAAGAGAATGGTAGAATATTCTAACGCCATTCAAAAAGCTTCTAAACCTTCGTATGTACAAGGTGATTATGTTGCACCAGTTCAAGAGAAAATCGAAATTGATTTAACTAGTGCTACTGTTGTTATCGGTCACAGATATGTTTTACGCATTGTTTATAAAGACTTATATGAAGCTCCAGGACAGTTTACTCATACTTATGAAGTAATTGCTTCAACTGAGACTGCTGATGATTTGGGAAATGCACTTTTAGCTAAAATTAACAAACACGCTAATCGTAGAGTAAGTGCTACATTTGCAAGTCATAAGCTAACTTTAACTGCAATGGAAAAAGATGACAATGAAGGAGTCAATTCTTTGAATGAATACTCTGTAGTTTCTATGGAAGCTTCTCTGTACGTTACTATTCCTGGTGCATTATTGTCTAATGTTCCTGAAGCAGTTCCTGGTGCAACTATTACTAAGACTGCTGGTAAACCTGGTAAAGGTTACTGGAAACAGGTACGTGATATGGAAGTACGTATGTTGGGTTATAAGGGTCATGTATTCACAGATGCGTATCCTGCAATTGAATCAAAACGCAATGTTGAAGAAGGTTCTACATACGATTACTTTACTATTGAAAATGATAATCTGTATTTGAGTCCTGATAATCAGTATATTAAGACTACTCCGTTGACTACAGAAGTATATATTGAACACAATACTACTAATAAAACTTCTGTATTCGCTAAGGCTCTTAAGGCATTTATTACAGGTGAAGCAGAATAATACACGGTTTCTTTATTTAAACCCAGGCGAGGTTGAGGTTTATCCTCGGCTTCGCCTTTTTAATTTTTTGTAGATATGAAAATAATTAATGCAACATTAAAGAACGATACTATAACTATAACTTTAGATGCTAAGGCTAATGTACATAAGATTTATCTAGATTCAATAATAAATCAAAAGAATATGTATTCTGATGAAGATGATAAACACACTCATGTAATATCTGACTTTGTTGCTTAGGATAATACTGTTATTGTTGATATTACTGAGTATAATGAAACTTCTTTTATAGTAAGCGTTCTTACATCAGAGGGTAATAGAGATGAAGCTATAGCAATAGATCAGAATGAATTATATTTAGCTAAAGTAAATCTACTTACTACATATTGTAATACATGTTTAGATAAACATTAGAAGCATATAATAATGATGTGTGATTTTAGATCATAGTTATTGTAGTATGCTTTAGAGCACAATCTTACTAAAGACGCTATTGAACATTACATAGATCTTAGTAGAATGTTAGGTATGATAGATTATCATAATTGTAGTAAGTGCCTATCTCCTAATAAAGTGTGTAAATGTTGTAACGGTATGTGTGCGCTATGATAAAAGAAGAATATAAAAATGGATGCAGATTGAAAGAATAGGTAAAGTATAACATTGATTATGATGATTGCCAAATTCTTAATCTAACCTGTGCTAATTACATATATGATTTAGTATAGGAATCTTCTAAATATGAAATAAAATTAGAAGATATTAAAAAGATGTTATATATGATAGAAAAGTTATTAGGACACGAAGTACAATATGATATTCCAGAATATCATGGAGATAATAAAAAATGTTATTTTGGTGTAGTATCAGATAATTTTGTTATTAATGAAAACAATATAAAACAATTAGATTATGTACTACAAGATACAAAAGAATTTGTTGAAAGCTTTAGTACTGATTATCAAAAGATATTATATTGTTATCCTAATGAATTTGGAGATATAAATAGCATAAAGGATCAAAATCAATTTGAGATAAAAGAGTCATTTTAGAGGAATGCTGTAACTATAGATGGTATATTATATAATGTATATATACTGAAAGACGCATCCACAGTAGATAATTATAAAATATATTTTATATGATACAGGTAGTTGATAATTTTAACTATAGAGGAAAAAAGCCTAACTTTGATAGAGATAGCTTCGATACATTATATGATATGAAGAACTATTCTGAGAATAGTTTAGACGATGGTCATATATCTTATTGTAAAGAAACTGGTAAACACTATAAGTTTAATTCTAATAATCAGTCAGATCCTACTACTGGTAAATGGGTAGAATAGCATGAAGCTGTTCCAGCTGATGAAGAAGATATAACTGAACAAAATGGCACTCTATAGTTAGCAAATAAAACTTATGATAAATAGTCTTTCAGTGGTTTGGGTAGAGTATATCTGAGAAAGAATATAGTAGGTGATAAGAACGTTCTTACTTAGGCTATGATCAATAAAGCTAATACTATATATGTTATTCAGTATGACTATGATTTAAAAGAAGCTAGTATAAATATTCCAGAAAATTGTGTTTTATAGTTTGACGGTGGTAGTTTTAGTAATGGTAAATTAATATGTAATAATACTTCTATAATTTCTAATTTATATAAAATATTTGATTCTATAGGATTTGAAGGCAGTATTATTAATGATATAAATGTAGAATGGTTTGGAGCATTTCCTTCTTTGACTGAAAGAGATTCCACTACTGAAATAAATAATGCTCTTGAAGCATCTCACCAATTAAAAACAGCTTTATTATTTAGTAGTGGAACTTATTATCACTCTGGAATTATTATACCTGAATATGTTCATATTAAAGGAGCAGGTATTGATGCTACTGTTCTGCAACTTATTTCAGGTAGTAGAAATAATAATGTAGCTATTATCAATAACAATAGTGGTATCTCTGATTTAACAATATCTAATTATTATGATTTAGTAAATTTATATAATTTATATGAAGGTTGCGGATTAATAATATGTAAAGGCTCTAATATTGGAATAGAAAATAATGATTATGAATGTACTAATACTTATATAAATAATATTAAGATTACCGATATAAATAATATAGGTCTAAACATTGCGGATGCAAGACTTTGGGTATTTAATTTTTCAGATATTACTATTACAAGATGTGCTAATATAGGTTTTTATATGAATAGTAGTGATAATAATTTTGATAATTTTAATATATCGCACTGTCAAAATATGGGAATGTATATAGCCGGAGGCCATTGTAGATTTAGTAATTTCAAAGTATTTGTATGCGGAACTAATTATTTACATGATGGAGAAGATGGATGGTTACATTATGGAGTTCATTTATTAGGAAATAATCATATTCTTACTAATTTTGATATACAAGAATCTGGTAAAGAACTATTAGTTTCAGATAATGGTAGTGGATGTAATATTATTATTGCTACTCTTGATAGACCTGGATTTAGAGTAGATGGAGTCGAACAGCCCAATGCTTATAAAGAAGCCATTATTACATCTAATGGTAATTATGGTGTTTTAATGTGTAGCGCAAGAGATGAAGACTATATAGACCCTATTCCTAATATAGGCAATAATAATGATATTAAAATAATAAGTAAAGGAACATTAAGAGTTTATCCTAAATTAAATATTAATGAATTACATACAGGCCCAGATAGGGTATTAGATTTCACTAATGATATTACCTTTACTTCTGCTCACAGATTTACATTTAAAGATAATATCGCATTTATTACAAATAGTCAATTTGGTATTAATAGTAAAAAAATTAATTCTGGAAGTAGTATAGCTTTTAGAGTTTTTGTTCATAAAGATTTAAGTAGACCTTCAACTATTTCAATAGGAAATTTATTTTTTGAAGAAAATCCTACTTCTATACCAGTTAATTTAACAATTAATAGTAGAAATGAAATTAATATTGATGTTCACCATAATATGTATAGGGGTATAACGGTTGCTTCTGATACACAAGGAGATTATTATTATATTGATGCGCTAATTACTATCAAAAAAGGAATTGTTAGTGTTATATTATGGTCATCTAATGATATTAATGTTATTAGTTACAGAGCGGATATTATTAAAAATATAACATCAGGCTCTTTTAATTTTTCTGTGAATGATTCTATTGGCTTTAATTATATTCATTTTTTTACTAATGCTATTTATTGTCCAATAGATATTACTGCTAAAACTGGTTTATTGTTTGAACTTATAGAAAATGATACTTATATAAACTATTATAAAGAAATAATTGGTAATGTACAACCTAATATGCCTCAATTAGGTGATTATTATTATGATAGAAGTTTAAATGTATTTGGATTTTATGATGGTACTAATTGGAAAAACAGTTTAGGTAATGTTTTAGGTAGCATAAGAGGTAATACTGCCAACATGCCTACTAATGTTAATTATGGATATGAGTATTTTAACTCTGAACATACTAAAAAATATTTTTGGATTAATGGAGCCTGGGTTGATGCCAGAGGTATTAGAGGAGTCGGAATGTCTTATGGCTCTTCTGAAGCAAGACCAACTGGAATAGGAGCAGGTTTTGAGTATTTTGATACTACTATAAATAAACCAATCTTTTGGGATGGGGCTAAGTGGATAGATGCTACAGGAGCTACTGTATAACAATAAAATAATTAAGATATGGCATAGTATGCAACTAAAGATGAATTAAACGAACTCACTGGACTAGTAAGAACATTGTAGGGTAATGTATAGACTCTAGATACTAGTGTTGGTGAACTTGATACATTAGTAGAAAGAATTAATCACTTATCTACTTTAAAAGATGTTACCATTACTTATATTACAGAAGGAGACTTAATATAGTATAGTAGTGATGGTACATGGCATAATGTATCTCCAGCTGTATTAGCAGATTATATTAGTGGCGAAGGTGGTATTATCGACACTGCTGTAGTTAAAGCATTAATAGCATTAGAAGGCGGTAAGTTATTCTTAAGTAAACTATACGATGATACAGCATTGGGTGTTATTACATTTAAGAATAGTGTAATAGCTGATAGTATGATATATGCTAAAAAAGGAATTACTATTGGTAATTATATATCAGGACTACTTGGAGATGGAGCTATAATTGATGAACACGGTAATATAGAAGCTGGAAGCTTAACTCTTAGAGAATTCTTATCTGTACCAGAGTTACGTTTTAACAGAGTAGATGTAGTAAGTGGTGAATTGTGGAATTCTATTGCTTTTGGTACAATTGAATCAGTAGATACTAAAAACTAGATAGCTACACTTAAACTAGAAGAAGGAGAACACAGTGGGTTACATGTTAATGATATATGTAGAGGTATATGGCATAATATTAGTGGAGTAAATGAAACTACTCCAGGTACAGATGAATGTGGGTTTGAAAAAATGTAGGGATTTAGTACTGCTTATTTTACTCCTATTGAAATTCTTGATGAAAGAGGTAAACAATTTAGATATTCATTAAAGCCTAATACCACTCAACATCCTACTGCTAATATGAAATTTGCAGTATATGGTAATTTCTTAGATGAAACTAGACAATCTAGTGCTTACTCTACAAGAGATTATAAGAGGTTCTTAAAAGATGTTAGTACTTGGGCAATAGATTGGACTAATATAGCATCACAATTTGGTAAAATAGAAGGGTTGACTATTCCTGGAGCTCCAGATGATGGAGTACTACATGGAGATGGTGCTTACTTAACTAATGTCTACATGACAGGTGCTATGATTTAGTTTACTCCTGAGCAAGAAGATAGTCTCAAAGGATAGGATGCTTACTCGGTAAATCTTACTAAAGATAACTTATCTGTAATTGTAGATAATGAATTAAATATATTAGATAAGTATAGCTAGCTAGATAATTTAACATTTGGAGTACAAGCTTTTAAAGGTACTACAGAATTATCATATTCAGATGTATATGCTGAAGGATCTTACTTCTTAACTTGGGAAGCAACAGGTCTTAAGTGTACGATGGCTAATGGTATATTCACAATTACAGATATTTTATCTGTTACTAATAGTCCTCATATAGACTTGTTAATTAACTGTGAAGGTAATGCTACATTTAAAAAGACAGTAGTATTATAGTTCCATTTACAACCTAATTCATTATGGACTACATATAACGATAACGATGCTATACCTGATAGACCTACTGGTGATGGTACTACCAACGGTTGGCATAGAAATTATACAGCATCTGCAATATGGATGTCTACTAAAAGTTCTATTGAAGTAGATGATCCTAATGTAGAATGGGGAGATCCTAATAGATTCCGTGGTGCTTCAGTAGCTGGTAAAGATGGTGAGTATACTAGATTTGCATATACTGAATCAAGCGTACCACCACCTACTCCTATAGGTGATACGGTTCCACCTAAAGACCCAAACAATAAATACACTTGGACTATGGACCCACCGCAAGGAGATCCAGAAAAAGGTATTTGGGTATGGCAGTCTATACAAACTGTTTATTCAGATAAGTCTACTTCTGGTTGGTCAGAACCTTTCCGATTAACTGGTGCAGATGGTAAAGATGGTAATGATGGTAATGATATAGAGTTTGTATATAAGATTACACAAAATAATTCTGCACCTACTTTACCAGCTAATAGTAATAGAGATGATTATACAGAACCAAATAACGGTTGGTATGATAATCCACAAGGTGTTAGCGAAACTTGGCAATACGAATGGGTAGCTCAACGTACCAAACCAGCAGCTAAAGCAGGTACTGGTAATTGGGGTAATTGGCAAGGTCCAACATTGTGGTCAAAATGGGGTGAAAAGGGTATGGATGGAGACGGTTATGAATATATCTACTATCGCACTCAAGCTGAAAACATTGCGCCTGATACACCTGTAGCTGCTAATAATACAGATGATGAAGCGCGTCCTCAGGCATTTATTAACGGTGTAGCACAAACTACTAGTTCTCCTGGAGGAATGTATTGGACTGATGATCCCCAAGGAGTTAGAGAAAACTTGATGTTTGAATGGGTAAGCGTACGTAAAAAAACAGATGGTGTATGGTCATCGTTTCAAAAACCAGCTATATGGGCTAAATGGGGTGAGACTGGTTTAAGTGGCGGTAATTATCAATATAGATATAAAATATCAGCTACTACTCCAAGTATACCTACTGATCAAGCTGCGTCTGGATGGTCTGAAGATTCTGAAATGGTTCCACCAGAAGGTCAATATGTATGGCAAATTCATAGATTTAAAAACGCAGATGGTTCATTAACTGCTTGGACTGGGTTAATAAGACTTACCGGAGCCGATGGTAAAGATGGTGAAGACGGTAATAGTATAGAATTCTTATACGCACGTAATAATGATAAAGACAATTATCCTCAAAAACCAAATTCTAATCAAACTACAGACTGGACAGGTACTGGACCAGATGGTACACAGTGGTTTGATAATCCATAGGGAGTAGACGATTCACATAGATATGAATATGTAACTCAAAGATATAAAGATAAGAGTACTTAGAAATGGGGAGATTATTCACAACCAGGCTTATGGTCTGTATTTGCAGATAAAGGTAAAGATGGGGATGGATACGAATACATATTCGCTAGGTTCTCTAGTTATGATCAAGCAGCTCTATGTAGTAGAAATGAGCAATATTATCCAGCCTCTCCTACTTATGGATCACAATATTTAAATGGTGATTATTAGCAAGATGATTATATACCTACTAAGACTTGTAAAGGTGCTACTTTCACTTATACCGATAATGGAGTAAGCGTAACAGAAAGCATACCATATCAAGTATGTTGGACACGTAAGAAAGAAAATGGTAAATGGGGAGATTGGAAAGATGGATTTATTTGGACTAAGTGGGGTAAAGACGGTCAAGATGGACAAGATGGAGATAAAGGAGATCAGGGTGATAAGGGAGAACCAGGAACACCAGGTGCTGATGCTACTACTTATATAATTACTCCTGGGGCAGCAACTATACGTCTTACCAGAACTTCTTCTTATGAGCCTAGCAGTATGACATTTAGAGCATACAAGAAAACAGGAACAGGTAGTCTGTCTTCTGTATCTGGTTACTGGGAAATATATGGTAGTAATAGTCACGCTCCAACAACCTCTTCAGAAGGTACTGAAGTGGGTGGTGGTTGGTCTGGTGTTTCAAATATTACATTTAATATATCTAGTTCTACTAAGTATAACTATTATACTGTAGCATTTAATCCTACTCAGTATCCTATTTATAATGGAAATCCTGTAGCAGCATCAGCAACTATTACAGTTGTAGTTGATGGTTAGAATGGACAAGATGGGTCAGCAGCTAATACTCAATATACAGATATTAGATTTAGAGGAGTTTGGGATTCATCTACTAGATATTACTACGCTACAGCATCATCAATAGGTTTAACTAACTATGAAAATCCTAGTAATGCATATGTTAGAGATTAGGTAATTTACAAAGGTGGCGTATATCTAGTTAAGTATGTTAATTCTGGCGGAGTATACGGTCAAACTCCTAGTTCTAGTTCATCATATTGGGAATTAGTGTCTAGCGTTAGCGCCATGGCTATTAATACTTTACTGGCAGATAATGCAGTATTAGGTGCATTTCATTTCTCTAATAATGTATTTTGGTCAGGTGACGGAGGTAGTTCATCTAGTGCAGCTAAACTATATATGAATAGCAGTACTGGTGAATTTAGAGCATCTAATGGTACATTTACTGGTACTGTAAACGCTAAGGCTGGTACGTTTAAAGATCTATATTTTGAAAATTGTTTTACTAAAAATAGATTTCTAAATATTACACATCTAAATAGATCTTCATCTGATATAGATGATCCTAAATATGGTGATACATATTGTTCAAATAATAGGTTATATTCTTATCAATCAGATGGTTGGGAGGATGCATTAGAATTATATACTAGTTCTACTAATGCAATAAGCGTATATGCTAATCCTTCTTATTCTAAAATTATACATATGACTGGAGCAAAAGCAGGTTATACAAACAAATTGATATTACCAAGTGTTAGTGAAGATAATTATGGTACAGAAATGACTATTGTTTGTAGACAATATCCATCAATTAGAACTATTACTGGAACAGAAGGTGATCTGCACATAGTTACATATGATAGTAGAGGAAGTACTTATACAGATGAAAGAACTTTAGTTTTAGCTAAAGGTAATAACGGCGGTATATTAAACGTAGTTAGTACTCCATAGGGATGGCTCATTACAAATTGTTCGCACGATGGTTGCTCAGATTCTGGTATTATTCTAAAGTTTAAAGTTTAGTATAACGGTAGTTCATATGCAGTGGTATCGTCTAGTATACACAGTATATATAATTTTAATAATAGTAAAATTAGTTGTGCTAGAAGTGGCGCAGGAGCGGTAGGAATAACTATAACTAGCGGGACTAGTTATTTTTGGACTCCGTGTGATGTACGAGTATATGGAAGTTATAGAACAGAAGGTGTAACTGGTAGTAACGCTCATCCAATATATGCAACTTTAATATCATATAGTACTGGAGTTGCTGCTTTGAACATAAGTGTGCAATTAGCAGATGATGATACTCTAAATGATGGTAATTTCTATGTAGATATTTATGGTGGTTTTGCACAATACATAGGAAACAATCCGACTTAATTTTATGAATATACACGATCAAATTAAATAGTTAAGTGATAGAGAACTACTAGAGGGCATCTATTAGATGCTCCTAGTAGTAATGTAGGAACAATTAATCAGCGATAGTAAATAGTTAGGTATAAATGTTATAGCTGATTTATTAGTAGATAATATGTATAGAAATAGAGAAAGAAATGAAAACAATAACAATGCACCATATCTTGGGCAACAAAGTATTACAATATGATGTTGATGACAGAGGAGTTATCGTAGATGAGAGAGAAATTGATAGAGACGATATGTCAAAGCCTGTAGATGTTTATGCGGTAAATTTTAATGACTGGCGACCGCATCCCTATGTAGATGCTGATATAATTATAACAAGCACCTCATTTGTCATAACTAGATTTGCTACACCGAACGATACAGTAAAGTGCTACATTCCTGACCAAACAAAAAATTTCCCAGGAATGAAAGTGGAAGTGAAAGGTATAGTTGACGGGCAGAAATTATACTGGGGATATAGTGCTGATGTAAAATTAGTTAATATCACACAAGACGGAACGTATGATATTCCGCCATTAGAAACCGTAAAGGGTAATTTGTCATTCAGAAACGACAACATAGTCGGTGCTTGTAATATCACCATCACTTAGCTACCGTTACGACAGCAATGAGTTAAATGAAATATTAAATAGCGAAGTATGGACAGAAATGAATTAATAGATAAATTAAAACCTTATTTTGAAGTAAGTGAATTAGTATGCCCTCATTGCTACTCCAAGTTTGGTGAATCTTCATGGTAGTTTATAAGTACTGAATTACTTAGTACTTTGTATGTATTACGTACTAAGATATTTAAAAAACCTATTACTATTAATACTTGGAAAACAGGTGGACAATTCTCACAAAGAGGATTACGTTGTAATATATGTCAGTTAGTTAAGAGTAAAAATAGCATTTACTTATCTGCACACTGTTTGGGTAAAGCAATAGATTTTAATGTAAAGGATTTAGATAGTAATGCAGTGAATAACATAGTAAGATAGAATGCTGAATTATTTGAATACCCTATTAGATTAGAAGCTAATACCAATGGATGGTCACACATCGACGTATACCAGCCAAAAGACTCTTCTAAGAAGCTTTTAGAATTCAACGGATAAGTTGTTCATTTAATAAAGAAAATGGCTTAAAACGCCTTAAAATGCGTTATAGTAATATGAATAAAGAAACAATATTTTATAGTATTATGTATTAGGATAGTTCGGCTATCAGCATCATACCAGAACTAGCTAATGCGTATAATATGACTCCTCATCGTATAACTAAAGAGGGTGAAGTAATTAATATACCTATTAACAGAACATTAGGTAGATTATCTTTTGTTGGTGGTCAAGATTGGATACATCCTATAGTAAATACAGATAATATTAGTATAGTATTTGATGCTAATAATACTGGTGCAGTAAGAGTGGCTAGACCAGTAATACAATATTGTGATCCAAATGGATGTAAAAATTTAGTGCAATTTGCATTACATTAGAATTAATAATTAAAATATACGTATATGACAAGAATAACAAGAAGCTATATAGCTCTAAATCCTAAAGAGTTTGATTATTGGGTTGACTTAGCAGCAGATCCAAAAGGTAATGTAATTAAGTATTATGCAGGTAGTAGCAAATGGCTACCAATAAATGATGATACAGATAATGATCAGAGTGCTAAGATTGCTGCACTTGAATCAGGTAAAGTAGATAAGGTAGAAGGAAAAGAACTATCTAGTAATGACTTTACTGATACATATAAAACTAAACTGGATGGTATTGCTGCACAAGCAAATAAATATGTTTTACCAACAGCTACAGCTGAAATTATTGGTGGAGTAAAGGTAGGAGCAAATATTTCTTATAGTAATGGTACAATTAGTCTTAGTAAAGCTAATGTTACTAGTGCGTTAGGATATACACCTCCTACAGCAGATACTAAAGTGACTATAAATAACACTTTAACAAGTACTAGTACTACAGAAGCTTTAGCTGCTGCTCAAGGCAAAGCTTTAAAAGATTTAATTGACGCATTAACTACAAGAGTTGCTGCATTAGAAACTCCAGCAGCTTAATATAACAAATACATATGGTAACGAATAGGATAATATTTTTTGCAACGTCTGTTCAACCTAATCCAGAAGAAATAGACTATTGGGTTGACTTATCTGATAATCCTTATGGTGGTAGCATTAAATATTTCAATGGAACCGAATGGGTAAGACTAGCTGCCTCTGGAGGTGTACCTGATCTTAGCAACTACTATACTAAAACATAGGTAAACAAATTGCTTAATGATAAAGCAAACATTAGTGATGTAGATAGTAAAGTAGATGACGAAGAAGTAAAAGATGTAATAAAAGATATACAATTTAATACTTCTAATCCTAATAATATTACTATGGTAATGTTTAAGTATGATGGAAGTAATAAAACTGTTTCAATACCGGTAGCCTCTACAAGTTCTGCCGGTATCATTACATCTAAAGATTTCTTAGACTTTGTTAAGCAGCATCAGTTATAGGAACTTCATACTGAAATGATTGACACCTTTGCTGATATACGTGCAAAGTATTAGAAGAAACTCATTGCAGGTTTGAACATTGAAATTGATCAAGAAACTAATGTAATTAGTGCATCTGGTGATTTAGCTGTACGATGGGATAATATTATTAATAAACCAGACTTTAAACCAGTAGCTACATCTGGTGATTATAATGACTTAATTAATAAGTTAAAGCCAGGTAAAGATGTTAGTATTAGTGAAGATAATACGATTAGTATTGCTATTGATTCAGATTCATTGGAACAGTCTTTAGCTACTTTACAAAGTAATATAGATAAAGAAGCTGCTACTGCTCGTGCTGCTGAAACTAAATTAGGCAATGATATAGCTACTGAGAAGAATAGAGCTCAATCTGCTGAATAGACTATTAGTACTAATTTACAGAATGAAATAGATAGATCTACTCAGATAGATACTCAACATACTAATGCTATAAACAAAGAGATACAAGATAGAAAAGAAGCTATTGACACAGAAGTTAGTGATAGAAATGCAGCTATCTTAGTAGAAACTAATAGAGCTAAGGCTAAAGAAGAAGAACTTGATAATAAGATTACAGATCATACTGCTGCAACTAATGCAGCATTAGCGTTAAAAGCAGATAAGTCTGATACTTATACTAAGGCACAAGTAGATGCTAAATTATCTGGTGCTTATAAAGTAAAAGGATCTAGTACATTTGAAACTCTACCTAAAGATAACAATGTAGTCGGTGATGTATATAATATTACTAATGCATTTAACTTAGGTGGTAAACATTATGATGCTGGTACTAATGTAGTATGGACTGAAGATGGTTGGGATGCTTTATCAGGTTCATTTGATACTACTGCTATTGAAGGTAGTATTCAAGAAGTAGCTGATAACTTAGCTCAAGAGATACTTGATAGAACTCAAGCTGATACTACTATTAACAACAATGTATCTTCACTTACTAACAGAGTAAAAGTAAATGAAGATAAACTTACTATTGTTAATGGTGCCGAATCTACTACTGGTTCTATAGCTAATGCTATTAAACAAGCTAAATCATATACAGATACTACTGTAACAGCTGAATAGACTAGAGCAGAAGCAGCAGAATAGAAACTAACTAGTGATTTAGCTAGTGAAGTAACTAGAGCTAAAGGCGCTGAGTCTGCTAATGCTACAGCTATAGCAAATGAAGTAGAAAGAGCTACTGGTGTAGAAGAGACATTGAATAGTAATATTACTCAACTGTAGACTCAAAAAGTAGATAAAGTTGAAGGTAAAGGTCTTAGTACTAATGATTATACTACTCCTGAAAAGAATAAATTAGCTGCTATAGAAGCTGAAGCTAATAAGTATGTATTACCTGCTGCTACAGCTAGCGCATTAGGTGGTGTTAAGATAG
>ERZ1023881.16-NODE-16-length-102496-cov-44.250466_pt1 | contig 102496 bp, 71 predicted proteins | sample MGYA00380393_ERZ1023881 | MGnify/ENA primary metagenome ERZ1023881 (study PRJEB33179, sample SAMN07449004) | human gut metagenome | biome: Human-gut; feature: Human associated habitat; material: Faeces | host: Homo sapiens | place: India: Bhopal | collected... | reverse complement strand
TCAATTGACCAAGGACGAATGTTTAAGGTCGCAAATTGCGACCTTAAACGAAGGACGCGGACAACATTTGAAATACATGCCTTACGTATTTACTGAAAACGGAGTCGCTATGCTTAGTAGTGTTTTACGTTCTGACACTGCGATTGAGGTGAATATTCGAATAATGCGAGCTTTCACTTCAATGCGTCACTTTCTACAGAACAATGCCGAAGTGTTTCAGCGTCTCTCGACTATGGAATACCATCAATTGGAAATGCAACAACACTTGCAAGAATCCGACAAGCGCATAGACGAAGTGTTTCGCAGATTGGACGAGGGCAATGCAAAGCCGAAGCAAGGTGTGTTCTACAATGGGCAAGTTTATGATGCCTATACTTTCGTGTCCGACTTGATTAAGAGTGCGAAGAAACGTATTGTCCTTATCGACAACTATGTTGACGAGACAGTATTGACATTGCTCGATAAAAGAGGAAACGATGTGTCTGCCGTAATCTATACTCAGCAAATAAGCCGTCAGTTCCAACTCGACATAGACCGTCATAATGCTCAATATGCACCGATTGATGTTGAAACATTCCGTTTATCACATGACCGCTTCCTTTGTATAGACGATGATGTGTATCATATAGGAGCATCCATAAAGGACTTGGGCAAAAAGTGGTTTGGTTTCTCTAAGATGGAGATACTTACACCAGATGAATTGGTAGAACGAATCAATAGAGGGTAATACATACGAAAATTTCAAGAAAAAGAACTTAATACATAAATATAAAGTAAGCAATGAAAAGGATTTGGATTTTTCTGATGGCGATGCTCTGCATCGTTTCTTTTACAGGTTGTGATAAGACTGAGGAACCTATCGGACCAGTTATTGACTATGACAATCTGTTCGATAAGACTTATACTATTAACGACGATGGCTGCTGTGTGCTCGAAAGTTGCGAGCCAACAAGAGCTACAGTTATTGAGGATGAGGTAAAGGGATATGGATGGAAAGTCATTGGCATATATGAAGTTCAGAATGACGGCAGGCTTTCACAGAAAGATTATCGCGAAACAGTTTGTGGTGGAGGATATGAAGATTACTGGTTTGAGTCAGACAGTCGGCTTGTCGGTTTCCTCCATAGTGACATCGCAGGCAAATTCTATAATAAGACAACGTGGCGCTACGATGCTACAAAGGGTTTCATCATGCGTGGCACAGAAAGCGAAAGTTTGCAAAACCGCTATATGCAAGTGCTGGCTTTGGCCACTCTCCAAGGAAAGGAATTCTATATGTACACCATGCAAAATATTGGTGTCAAATTCGACGAGCACGGTAATCAGAAACCTTTTTATTGCATGGTTGTCTATCAACGCATGACCGACAATGAACTTGCCAAAATGAAGAAAGCATACGATTATGATGCAAACTTTGATTTTACCGGTGCCGTTCCTGACGACTGCAAGTTCCGTGTAAGTGCAAGATACTACAACCCCGACGATTTTGAAGAAGGAACCAACGGAAGTGTCATCGTCGCTTTTGGAAATGTAGAATTCTCACTGACCGACCATCTCGGCACGGCAATGCTTCCAAACCCAGCATTGGAATATTTCGACTCCATCGTTTGGAGAGCCAACGCCAGAATTGTTCCAGACAGATATGTCATACACCGCAACAATCAGAGCAAGGCGCAGACTGTCCTGACATGGACTACCCGTTTCTTCTATACGAACCCAAACCTGACCACATACTTTGAGGGTTACAAGAAAGGTCGCATCGTCTATACATACACGATGCACCACGACATCTACTTCGACAAATTCTTGTGCTTCGATTGGGGAAAGTTTTCGATGAGCAAGCCAAGAGAGTTTACTGCTACATGTTTGCTTGACAAAAGCCGGAGTTTCACCGTTTACGAACCAAGGACATACAACAATGATATGAACAAGGTGTATGCCGAACTGCGCTACAATTCCGAAGAAAAAGGCAAGGGCAACGATATTGCCATTCTGGAAAAGGAAATCAGTGAACTGACGGAACTTATGATTAACCATTATGGCAAGGGAACCGAAGTGGGTAAGCAGGTAGAGCATTACCGCACCTTATTCAAGGCTCTTCCTGAAAAAGCGCATATTATTACATATTGGGCAACTGCTGATACAAGAATTGCACTTGTTTTCAATCGCGACGATGCTGACTCCAAGAATGATTACTATTACGTTCATGCTGAACCAGTTCAACAATAACAAAGCAATCCATTCACAACTGGAGGTTTTATCCGCAAAATAGTTGATGGAACGAATCGCTATAGTATAGTGGTGAATTACATTATAGGATTTGGGTTAAAGCCCTGCCTACTGCAGCGATGTTATGTAGATGTAATATATACAAAAAAAACTTCCGTAGAAACTGACTCCCTGGTTTGGTTGTCAGTTTCTACGGAAGTTGTCCGTTTTATTACAGTCTGTCTGTATTAGAGCAGAGCGTCGAACTTCTTTCTGAGGTCGCCTTCTGTGATGGCACCTACGTGCTTGTCAACGAGCTCACCACCCTTGAAGAAGAGGATTGTGGGGATGTTGCGGACGCGATACTCGATGGTTACGTCGTCGTTAGCCTCTACGTCGCACTTGCCTACAACGATCTTGCCGTCGTACTCCTCAGCGAGCTTTGATACGATAGGAGCAATCATGCGGCAGGGACCGCACCATGTTGCCCAAAGGTCAACTACCAATGGCAGTTCGCCACTCTTGTACTGCTCGAGATTCTCTGTTGTAATCTGTACTTCCATTTTCTTGTAATTTTTAGTTTTGTTATGTTATTATAGACTCGATTATTACCAATATATATTATTTATCATCAAATATTATGCCAAGCGTCGGCGCGTCAGTTGATGGCATACCTGACAGTCTCGTGTTCCTCCGTCTCGTTGTTGAGGTCGTCAAGGAAGTTGAGGAGCTTCTTGCTCGGGTCGATGGTGGTGTTATGGCTCAGCAGCGTGAGGTCCGTGTTGTGCTCAGAGTCGTGGATGTTGAAGTAGAGCGGCACGTTGCCGGGATTGCTCTTGAGCAGCACCTCCAGGTCGTTCATGCGCGAGTTGTGGAGCAGGGTGGAGTCGATGTAGATGGTGAACCTCTCTATGCGCTTGTCCTTCACGTCGTTCATGAATTCCACGCTCTTGATGACCAGCTCCAGGCTGTTGGGCGCGTTGGCGAATCGCTGTCGCATGGTGGCTGTGATGTATACGATGTATTCCTCCTTCAGCATGTGCTGCCACTTTGTCCATTCGTCGCCGAAGAGCGCCAGCTCGCCCTGACCGTTGAAGTCTTCGATGGTGACGATGCCGAACGGCTTGTTGTTCTTCGTGAATCGTGACGTCACGGACGAGACGATGCCTCCGAAGGTCAGCTCCGCCGTCTTTGCCAGTTCCTGCTTGTCCATGTCGCGTGTGAGCTGGTCGCAGCGCAGGTTGCACATCGAATTGAGCACCACGCTGTATTCGTCCAGCGGATGTGCAGAGAGATAGATGCCCACGAGGTCGCGTTCCTTCTTCAGCAACTCTATGGTGCTCCACTGTTCTGCCTCAGGCGGCTTCGGTGTGGCTATCTCCACTCCTCCCATGTCGCCGAAGAGCGAGTTCTGCATCTGGTTTTGCTCCTGCTGATAGGTTTGTCCGTAGCGTAGCAGTATCTCGATGAACGTGCCTTTCGGAGTCTCGCCGAAGTAGCTCTCGCGTCGTATTCCGAAGTTGTCAAGTCCTCCGCTCAGAGCGAGCGACTCGAGCGCCTTGCGGTTTACGGCAGAGAGATTCACGCGCTGCACGAAGTCGTAGATGTCCTTGTAAGGTCCGTTCTTCTCGCGTTCCTCGATGATGTTGATGGCAGCGGCGTCGCCCATGCCCTTTATTGCTGACAGTCCGAAGCGTATCTCGCCCTTCTTGTTGGCTGAGAACTTGCGCTGACTCTCGTTGACGTCGGGTCCGAGGCAGGGTATTCCCATCGCCTGACATTCTGACATGAGCTTCGTTATCTTGGTGATGTCGCTGATGCATCGGCTCATGTTGCCCGCCATGAACTCGGCAGGATAGTGCGCCTTGAGGTAAGCCGTCTGGTATGCCACCCACGAATAGCACGTGGCGTGCGACTTGTTGAAGGCGTATGACGCGAATTTCTCCCAGTCTGCCCAGATCTTCTCCAGTACCTTCGGGTCGTGTCCGTTCTTCTTTCCGCCCTCGATGAACTTAGGTTTCATGGCGTCTACGATGGCTTTCTTCTTCTTACCCATCGCCTTACGCAGGGCGTCTGACTCGCCTCGGGTGAAGTTGGCGAGCTGTCGGGAGAGGAGCATCACCTGCTCCTGATATACTGTGATGCCGTACGTGTCCTTCAGATACTTCTCCATGCAGGGGATGTCATACTTTATCTCCTCCTTACCGTTCTTACGTGCGATGAAGGAGGGGATGTAGTCCATAGGTCCCGGACGGTAGAGGGCGTTCATGGCGATGAGGTCCTCGAAGACGGTAGGCTTCAGCTCGCGTAGGTATTTCTGCATACCGGCAGACTCGAACTGGAACGTACCGATGGTCCGTCCTTCCTGATAGAGCTTGTATGTCAGCTCGTCGTCGATGGGTATCGTGTCGAGATTGAGCGTAAATCCGTGTGTGAGGCGTATGTTCTCCACCGTCTCCTTCATGATGGAGAGCGTGGAAAGTCCGAGGAAGTCCATCTTGATGAGGCCCGTCTCCTCGATGACGTGTCCGTCATACTGTGTGGCGAGGAGCTTGTGTCCGGGGTCCGACTTGTCCTCAGCCGTTGACACCGGCACCCAGTCGCTGATGGCGTCGCGGCAGATGATGGTGCCGCAGGCGTGGATGCCCGTTCCGCGGACGGTGCCCTCCAGCATCTTTGCGTACTTTATGGTGTTGGCAAGTCGTGGGTCGGCGCTTGCCTCCGCCTCCTGCAGCTCCGGCACTTCGCTGATGGCGTTGGGCAGATTCATCTTCTTGCCGTCCTTCAGCTTGTCAGGTATGGCCTTGCACAGGCGGTTAGATACGTCGAGAGGCAGCTTCTCCACACGTGCCACGTCCTTGATGGAGTTCTTCGTGGCCATCGTGCCGTAGGTGATGATGTGCGCCACCTTGTCGTGTCCGTACTTGTCCTCCACCCATTCGAGCACCTTTCCGCGTCCGTCGTCGTCGAAGTCGGTGTCGATATCAGGGAGTGAGATACGGTCAGGATTGAGGAATCGCTCGAACAGAAGGTCGTATTTTATAGGGTCAATCTTGGTGATGCCGAGGCAGTAAGCCACAACGGATCCGGCAGCCGAACCACGTCCCGGACCTACCATCACGCCCAGTTCGTCCTGAGCGGAATTGATGAAGTCCTGCACGATGAGGAAGTATCCCGGGAAACCCATGGTCTTCATGATGTGCAGCTCAAACTTGACGCGCTCCGACACCTCTTCGGGCAGCGGGTCGCCGTAGAGTCGCTTGGCTCCGTCGTAGGCAAGCTTTGCCAGATAGTCAGCCTCGAACTTAATTCGGTAAAGCTTGTCGATGCCTCCGAGCTTCTTAATCTTGCTCTCGGCTTCCTCCTGTGACATTATGTCATTGCCGTTTTCGTCCGTGGTGAACTCGCGGAATAGTTCCTCCGGCGTGATGCGCTTGCGCGTGTCTTCCTCCGTGCCGAACTCTTTAGGGATGGGGAAGAAGGGCATGATGGGGGAGTGGTCGATGGAGTAGAACTCCACCTTGTCAAGAATCTCAAGCGTGTTGGAGAGAGCTTCGGGCACGTCGGCGAACACTTCGTTCATCTCCTCGCGCGTCTTAAACCATTCCTGCTTCGTATAGAGCATGCGGTTGGGGTCGTCGAGGTCCTTTCCGGTGGCAAGGCAGAGCAGGTGGTCGTGGGCTTCGGCGTTGTCCTGATTGACAAAGTGGCAGTCGTTGGTGCAGACCAGCTTGATGCCGTATTCCTTAGCCAGCTCCATCAACACCTTGTTGGCTTGCTGCTGCAGCGGGAAGGTCTCGCGGTTGGCACGCTGATGCGGGTCGCGCACCTCGTGGCGCTGAAGCTCCAGATAATAGTCGTCGCCGAACAGATTCTTATACCATTCGATGGCTTCCCTTGCTCCGGCTATGTCGTTCTTCAGAATCTTCGCCGGCACTTCGCCGGCTATACATGCCGAACAGACGATAAGGTCTTCATGATACTTCTCCAGGTCCTCGCGGTCAGTACGCGGACGCATGTAATAGCCGTCCACCCATGCGCGAGACACCAGCTTGATGAGGTTCTTGTATCCGTTGTAGTTCTTGGCGAGGACGATGAGGTGATAGCCGCCCATGTCGCCTTTCTCCTTCACACGGTCCGACTTCTTGCGGTGTGCCACGTACATCTCGCATCCGAAGATGGGCTTGAACGGCTCCTTGCCCTCCTTCTTCAGCTTACCGTTCACCTTGTTGCAGTAATTGAACAGCTCTTTCACGCCGAACATATTGCCATGATCGGTTATCGCCATACCGCGCATGCCGTTGGCAATGGCCTTGTCGACGAGCTTCTCAACGGGCGACTGGCCGTCGAGGAGAGAGTAGTACGTGTGGACGTGCAGATGTATGAAGTCTTCCATGTGTGGTGTGTGATTTTGTATAAATTGGAAATCAAAGTTAGCCCTTATTGCTGAGACAACCAAAAGAATAGTAGAAAAATTTGTCATTTCCGTAAAAAAAACTTACCTTTGCAAAGATAAAAAGGGCGCTTCTTGCTCATATGTTTTTCCGTATGCGCCGCATCCTTAACTATCGAAACCTCTATTTACTCACATCTATTATAAAAATAGCATCCTTATACATTCCCCGCTACTATGATAAAAAATATAAAGATAAAGAAACTTAAGAAGATACGACTTCATCGTGAAGGAACGGACACGCTCATCTATGGCTTCATTTTCATTGCCGCTGTGGCGCTGTTGCTGTGGCGTTTTGTGGACGTGAAGGCTCCTTTCTGGTGCTTCCTCGCCATAATGGGCACGGTGTATGGCATAGTGATTAACTTCTTCCGTTGCCCCATCCGTTACTTCCCGGAGGAGAACACTGAGAAAATAGTTGTGGCTCCGGCTGACGGACGCGTGGTGGTTATTGAGGAAGTGGAGGAGAATACGTACTTCCACGACCGCCGTATTATGGTGAGCATCTTTATGAGTCTGTTCAATGTACACGCCAACTGGTTCCCCGTAGACGGAAAGGTGAAGAAGGTGGAACATCACAACGGCAACTTCCATAAGGCTTGGCTTCCGAAGGCAAGCGAGGAGAACGAACACGCTGACGTGGTGATCACCACTCCCGAAGGAACGGACATCCTCTGCCGACAGATAGCCGGCGCCGTGGCTCGACGCATCGTCACCTACGCAAAGGAGGGGGAGGAATGCTACATCGACGAGCACCTCGGATTCATCAAGTTCGGCTCACGTGTGGACGTGTTCCTGCCGCTTGGAACGGAGGTTTGCGTAAAGATGGGTCAGGCCACAACAGGCGACCAGACAATTATCGCAAAGCTTAGCTGAAAGCAGACTGACTTTTAATAAAAACATACAACAAACTTCGAATTATGGCAAACATAATCACACGCATTATCCCCAACACCCTAACTTGTGGCAACCTCGTATCGGGCTGCATTGCTACAGTCTTTGCCCTCTCAGGCGACGCTCGGATGGCATTGTTGTGGATTATCGCAGGAGCCGTGTTTGACTTCTTCGACGGTATGAGCGCACGCCTTCTGAATGTCAGTTCGCCGATAGGCAAGGAGCTTGACTCGCTTGCCGACGACGTGACCTTCGGTGTGGCTCCGGCAGCCATCATCTTCCGTGAGCTTCAGACGCTGGAATGTCCTGACTTTCTTGCGCCAGTGGCAGAATACTTGCCCTATTTCGCTTTCGTTATGGCGGCTTTCTCCGCCTTGCGTCTTGCCAAGTTTAATCTTGACACACGCCAGACCACATCGTTCATCGGTCTGCCGACGCCTGCTAACGCCCTGTTCTGGGGATCTTTGCTGGTATCGCGTGCCGACTGGTTCGAGTCGTCTCCGCTCATGGTGCCCGTGCTTCTGGTGATGATTTGCTTCAGCAGCTGGCTTTTGGTGGCTGAGATTCCGATGTTCGCGCTGAAGTTCAAGCATTGGGGATGGAAAGAAAACGAGTTGCGTTACACGTTTATCGTCTTCTCCGCTGTTATGATTTTTTTCTTCGGTATTATCCAAAGCTTCTGGATGATAGTGACGTGGTACTTCATCGTTTCGTTGTGTTCGAACATGATGACAAAGAAAGCGCAAGCCTAACGTTTATTGCTCATGTGCTTTAACGTTATGGCATGGTATTTGATTTAAGATATTCGGAAGTATTAATCAAATCATTTGTATAATCAAAAACGAATATTATGTCGGTATTTGCACTACTAATAAAATATCTGTTCATCGTCTTCATCCTCGTCGCCTTCTTCGTAATAGGAGTGGTGGCGTATTTCCTCCATCGTGTACGTAATGCTGCACGACGCTTCTCCAACGGCGGAATGGGAGGCGGACGTTCTTCTGCCGCCAATAACGGTACATACGGCTCGGCTTCGTCGTCCTCATCTACGTCTTCTTCTGTAAACAATACTGGCAGCAACGGTAATGCAGCAGGAAGCAGCAGACCGGTATCGGGCGATATCTACGATTCGCGTTCGCCTCGTGAGGCTAACCGCAAGATATTCGCAAAGGACGAAGGCGAATACGTTGACTTTGTGGAAGAATAAAGAATATATCAGAAATACATTTATATAAAACAAAAACGCCCTGCAAAGGTAAATCATAACCTTTGCAGGGCGTTTTCTATTTAGGAGTTGTGAGTTTCTCTACTCCAACACAACCTTTCTTGCCAACAGACAGGCTCCGGTTATGCCGCCACGCTCGCGTAGCTTGGAGAGGCAGAGGCGTGTGTCCTTGTTGACAAGGTTGAGCGAATACTTTCTTACTGAAGTCAGAACGGACTGGAGGAGGAAGTCGCCTGTGCGAGCCATCACGCCACCGATTACCACGAGTTCGGGGTTGAAGATGTTGATGAGGTTGGCGACGGTCTCGCCGAGGTTGCGTCCTATCTTCTCAATGACGTCTATGCAGAGCGGGTCTTCATCGTTGATGGCGTCAATTATGTTGTCGAGCGTGAATATGTCGCCTTCCTTCTTTGTGAGGATTGACGATTCGCCTGCCTCGATACGCTGCTTCACAATACGCTGAAGAGCGCTGCCCGATGCTTCCGTCTCCAGACAACCCTTCTTGCCGCAATGGCAAAGGATGTCGTTGTTGAATACGTGCATGTGTCCTATCTCGCCGGCAAATCCCGAACGACCTCTGTAGAGTTCGCCGTCGATGATGATGCCCAGTCCGAGTCCCCAACTGTCGTTGATGAAGAGCACGTCCTTCTCTCCGCTCACCATTCCCTTCATATACTCTCCGTAAGCGAAGGCACGGGTGTCGTTCTCAATGCTTACGTTGATGTTTATCTTTTCCGAGAGAGTGTTGGTGAGAGGACTTTCGAGGAAATTGTATAATGTGTGCGAATAGCCGCTCTCTGAGTTGACGCGTCCGGAGATGCAGAATGTGACGTTAAGAATCTTGTCGTGCTTCACTTCCGTCTTTTCGATGAAGTTCTTCACGAGCGTGCACAGTTCGTCAATGGACTCCATCGTGTTGTTAATTAGGCAAGGCACGTTGTCGTCCAGTTCTATGAGGTCGCCTCGGAAGTTCATAAGTCCGAGGTTAACGAAATTCTCCTTTATCTCGACACCGACGAAGAATCCCGAGTCGGGGTTGAGTCCGTAGAGTATAGGTCTGCGTCCTTCTCCTGTTTCCTGCTTTCCGTATTCGTTTACGTAGCCCATATTCTGCAACTCGCCCACTGCTTTGGTGATGGTCGGGATGCTGAGGTTTATTTCTTTCGCAAGTTCTTGGATGGTGGAATTACCGTTGGTTACGAAATATTTCAGGATTTTCTTTTTAAAGCAAACATTCTTCTTGTCGCCGTCAAGGTTAAAAGTGTTGAGCATAAGGTTTATTCTCCTATTATATATAAAGGTATTACCGGGGTTAGTTTGTTTTATGCAAAGTTACTGAAAATTGCTTTAAGTCACAAGTTTTAGCGTAAAAATATAGCGGCAAGGTATAGACTCACGTCTACCTTGCCGCTTCGATTGAAATAACAACACTAATATATAAAAGGTATGAAATGTGCTTTATTATAATAGCTGTTGCTTAAGATCTTTGGTTAGATCTTGCTGATGATGCCGAGCTTGGATGCCTCGAGGAACTTCACGATGCTGTTGATTTCCTTTCCTGGAGGCACCTGCTCCTTAATCTGGTTGATGGCATCAAAGACGCTTGTCTGTCCGTGGAACACCAGACGGTATGCGTTGGCTATGTGGCTGATGACCTTCTCAGTTGTTCCAGACGACTGGAGGAGAGTCTCGTTAACGCCAGCGTAGCGTACTGGGTTGTCGGTTGCGACGATAAACGGGGGCACGTCCTTCGAGATACGTACACCGCTGGTCACCATAGATGCGCCGCCGATGCGAACGTTTGAGTTGATGATGACACCAGATGAGAAGATTGCAGCGCTGTGAATCTCGCAGTCGCCAGCCACCTTCGTACCGTAACCGAACGTCACGTAGTCGTCAATCTTTGCGTCGTGTGAGATATGAACGCCCTCCATGAAGAAGTTGCGGTTGCCGATGCTTGTCTCGCCGTCCTTGAATGTAGCTCGGTTGACCACTACATTCTCACGGAAGATGTTCTCGTCGCCGATGACGAGGCGTGTCTCGTCGCCCTTGTAGTTGAAGTCCTGCGGCTCCGCACCGAGCACGGTGTTCTGATACACCTTGTTGCCACGACCCATAACGGTGCCCTTCATGATGCTTACGTAGGGGAAGATGATGCAGTCATCGCCGATAACCACGTCGTCCTCTATGTATGCGAACGGGTAGATTGTGACATTCTTGCCAATCTTTGCGCCCGGGGCTATGTATGCTTTATCACTAATCATAATTAATCTATTTACAAGTTACGAGTTATAAAAACTCCTAATTCCTAAAATCTTCCTCCTCCCAAAGCATAGTAGAGGTTTACGACGGCTTGCATCTTGTAGAAGTCGTCTGCCACCTTAGAGAGTTCTGCGTTGAGGAGGCTCTGCTGAGCGGTGATAATCTCGAGGTATGTGGCTGAGCCGTCGTTGAACAACATCTTGTTGTACTCGACGTTCTTCTTCAGACTCTCCACCTGCTTTGCCTCCAGCTCGCTCTTCTCCTTGGAAGAGTTGTAGAGCACGAGGGCGTTGCTTACCTCAGATCCTGCTGAGAGCACGGCGTTCTGCCATGTATTGAAAGCCTGCTCCTGCTTAGACTTAGCCACCTTCAGACCTGCAACGAGCTGTCCGTGAGCGAAGATTGGCTGCACGAGTGAGCCAACAGCAGAGAGAAGCCACTTGCCAGGGTTGGTGATGCCCATGCCACCGGAGTTGGTGAAGGCGCCTGTTCCTGAGATTGTGATGCTCGGATAGAAGCGTGAACGTGCTGTGTTTACGTCGTAGAAGCACTGTGCGAGCGACATTTCTGCGTAGTGAACGTCGGGACGGTTGGCGAGAAGCTGGATGCCTACGCCAGTCGAGAACTCTGCTGGGAGCGACTGTCCCTCGAAGGTTCCGCGCTGAATGGTCTGTGCCTGCTGACCGAGAAGCAGCGAGAGCGAATTCTCTGTCTCGCGAATCTGACGCTTGAGGTCGGCTGCCTGAGCCTTCACGGAGTACATATTAGCCTCTGCGCTCTGCACGCTGGTCTCCTTAACACGTCCCAGTTCCTTCTGAATCTTCATGATGTTCCATGTCTCTTCAGTCAGCTTGGTCATGTCCGTTACCACCTGCAGCTGCTTGTCGAGCATGAGCAGAGTGTAATACATGTTGGCGATGTTGGATATGATCTTGGTCTGCACCACCAGCTGATAGTCCTTCGTGGCGAGCAGAGACATCTGAGCCGAACGCTTTACGTTGAGCAGATTGCCGAAGAGGTCGATGCTCCACGATGCTGTGATGGGCAGCTGATAGGTCTTTGTGGCCTTGTTGCCGTCCCATGAAGCGATGGTTCCCTGCGGTGTGAAGGTGAAGCCGGGCACGAATGCCAGCTTAGCCACCATGAGCTGGTCCTCCACCATCTTGACGTTGAGTGCGGCATTCAGCATGTTGGTGTTGTTGGCGATGCCCTTCTCAATGAGCGACTGCAGCTGCGGGTCGGTGAACACCTGGCGCCAAGGCAGGTTGCCGAAGCTTGCGGTGTCGGTGACGGCGAGCGTGTCAGTGTTGCTCACAACGTCGCGTACGAGTCCTTTGGTATCCACCTCAGGACGCTCGTACTTGTTGTATATTCCGCAGCTGGTCATCAGAAGCGATGCCGATGCGAAAAGTATTATCTTGTTCAATTTCATTGTTTCGTCTTTTAATTTCTTAAGAGCTTACTTCGTATTCTTGTCAATCTGCTCGTTCAGTGCTCCAGCCACATACGGGTTGGTGTACTGGCGTACCTCGCTGTCCACGTCGGCATGGTCGTTCTCGAACTCGATAGGCTTGATCTTCTCCTGCAGAGTCTGGAAGATATAGAACAGGGCAGGCACAATCATAATCTGGCAGAGCATACCGATGAGCATACCGCCTACGGCTGCTGCACCAAGAGTCATGTTACCGTTGTAGCCTACACCCCACGGCATGAGCAATGGGAGAAGACCGATAATCATGGCCAGTGAGGTCATAAGGATAGGACGCAGACGGGCAGAAGCACCGAGCACTGCCGACCATGAGATAGCCATACCTGTCTGACGACGTTCGAGGGCGAACTGTACGATAAGGATGGCGTTCTTGGCAAGAAGACCCATAAGCATGATGAGCGCAATCTGCATGTAGATGTCGTTGTTCTTACCGAACATGTTGGTGAAGATAAACGCACCTGCAAGACCGAACGGAATGGAGAGGATTACTGACAGCGGCAGGATGTACGACTCGTACTGTGCCGACAAAATCAGGTAAACGAAGGTCAGACAAAGCACGAAGACGATGGCTGTAGAGTTGCTCGACTCCTGCTCGGTACGTGTCAGACCTGAGAACTCGTATGTGTATCCTGCGGGCAGAGATGTCTTTGCCACCTCGTCCATGGCCTTGATGGCATCACCCGTTGAGTAGCCCTCAGCAGCCGAAGCGTTCACGTTGATGGATGTGAAGAGGTTGAAACGGTCAATCTCCTGCGGACCGTATACGCGGCTCAGGTTTACGTACTCGTTGATAGGAGCCATCTCGCCTGCGCTTGTGCGGACGTAGATGTTGTCCAGACTCTTCAGATCGGCACGATTCTCAGGTGCTGACTGGATGTACACACGATAAAGCTTACCGTATGCGTTGAAGTTAGAAGCATACATACCTCCGTAATAGCCCTGCATGGTGGTGAGGACAGTAGAGGGGTCGATGCCGCTCTGCTTACACTTCGATACGTCCACATCAATCTTATACTGCGGATACTTGGTGTTGTATGAGGTCATGGCGTTCGAAATCTCCGGACGCTTGTTAAGCTCTGCGATGAAGTTCTGTGTTATATCAAAGAACTTGTTGACGTCGCCACCGGTGCGATCCTGCATAGAGAATGTCATACCGTTGGTGGCAGAGAAGCCCTGCACCATAGGCGGCTGGAAGGCAAGAATCTGCGCACCCTTGATGGCTGCGGTCTGCTTGTATATCATACCGAGCACCATTGTAGAACCGAGGTTGTGCACGCCGATATACTTCAGCGGGCCTTCCTCTTTCTGACGATCCTCGAAGCTCTTGAGCTTGATGATGAACGTACCCTGGTTAGAACCCTGACCTGCGATGAAGTTATAGCCGGTGATACGCATACGGCTGGCGATGGCGGGGTTGGTGGCAAGCATGCGGTCCACTTCGTCCATTACCTCATTGGTCTTCTTCATAGAAGTTCCCGGAGGTGTAGATACTGTACAGAATACGGTACCCGTATCCTCGTCAGGCACAAGACCGGTCTTTGTGGTGCTCATAAGCACGCCCATACCAACGATGGCGATGATTACTGTAACGATGGCGATGACGGGGCGCTCCACGATGCGACGCACACCCTTGGTATACTTCTCCTGCACCTTGCCATAAGCGGCGTTGAACGATGCGTGGAAGCGGTCAATCATGGTCATCTTGCGCTCCTTGCCCTCCTTGTCCTTCGGCTTCAGCAAGATGGCGCAGAGAGCCGGAGAAAGTGTCAAGGCGTTAAGAGCCGAGATGATAATTGAGATGGCCATGGTGATACCGAACTCACGATAGAAGGCACCTGACGTACCACCCATGAACGACACGGGGATGAACACCGATGCCATAACGAGGGTGATTGAGATGATGGCGCCCGAAATCTCGTTCATGGCGTCGATGGAAGCCAGCTTTGCCGACTTATATCCGAGGTCGAGCTTGGCGTGCACGGCCTCCACCACCACAATGGCATCGTCCACCACGATGGCGATGGCAAGCACGAGGGCGGCGAGTGTCAGCAAGTTAAGCGAGAAGCCGAACGCATAGAGGAAGAAGAACGTACCTACCAACGATACAGGCACGGCAATCAACGGGATAAGTGTTGAGCGCCAGTCCTGAAGGAAGATGTAAACCACGATGAACACGAGGATGAACGCCTCGCAGAGAGTCTTGATAAGGTCCTCGATAGAAGCGAAGAGGAACTCCGTTACGTCCTGCATGATGTCGAAGTGGATTCCCGGCGGCATTGTTGCCTCTTGCTCCTTGAGGAGCTTCTTGACGTTGGTGGCAATCTCTGTGGCGTTAGAGCCGGCAGTCTGTGTTACCATCATGGTAACAGAAGGTTTGCCGTTGTTCTTTGACTCTACTGTATACGAGAGGGCACCCATCTCTACGCGTGCCACGTCCTTTACGCGGATGGTCTGACCGTCCTGCGTTGACTTGATAATCATGTTGCCGAACTCCTCAGGAGTCTGCAGACGACCTCTATAGCGGAATGTATACTGATACTGGTTGTCCGACTGTTCGCCCACAGAACCCGGGGCTGCCTCGATGTTCTGCTGTGCAAGAACGCCAGTGAGGTCAGAAGGAATCAAGCCGTAGCTCTTCATCTTCACGGGGTCAATCCAGAGACGCATGGTGTAGTCCTTCTGCGAGAAGCACTGACACTCACCCACACCGTTCACACGCTTGATGGCAGGAACGACGTTGATGTTGGCGTAGTTGGTGAGGAACTTGTCGTCGTAGCGGTCGTCGTCGGCTGTAAGACCGAAGAGGATAACCGTTGACGACTGACGCTTCATCACTGTCACACCAGCCTTTGTTACCTCAGCCGGCAGCAAGGCAGAAGCCTGCGACACACGGTTCTGAACGTTCACCTGACACATGTCAGGATCCATACCCTGCTTGAAGAAGACGGTGATGGAAGCCGAACCGTCGTTGGTGGCTGACGAGGTCATGTAGGTCATGCCCTCAACACCGTTGATCTGCTCCTCCAGCGGTGCAAGCACCGAGTTGAGCACGGTCTGTGAGTTGGCACCTGAGTAGGCAGCACGCACCATAACAGTAGGAGGTGCCATGTTAGGATACTGCTCGATAGGCAGCGACACCAGACCGAGTACACCCAGAATGACCACGAGGATGGAGATCACCGTGGAGAGCACCGGGCGTGTGATAAATCTATCTAATTTCATCTGTTTTCGTTTTATTACTACTTATCAATTCGTAACTACTGCATTCTTTTACTTACCGAATGCCTTCTTCAGCTTCTTGATGTCGCCCTGAGCTTCACCCAGCTGCTCTGTCTTCTTCAGCTTCTCAGCATACTGAGCCTCTGTGACGGGCTTGATTTCCATGCCGTCCTGCAGAGATGTTACGCCGTTGACAACGAAGCGGTCGCCCACTTTCAGACCAGAAGTGATGATATAGTTCTTGCCATCGTTCTGGGTGTTGAGGGTAACAGGAGTATACTTCACCTTGTTGTCCTTGCCTACGACGTATACGAAGTGCTTGTCCTGAACCTCCACTACAGCGTCCTGCGGCACGATAACAGCGTTTGAAGCTGTGTGAGGCACAACGATTGAGCCTGAAGCACCGGTCTTGAGCACGCGGTCAGGGTTGGGGAAGTCAGCACGCATTGACACTGTACCGGTGGTCGGGTCGATAACGCCGCTTACAGTAGCCACCTTACCCGGGTGCTCGTAGATGGTGCCATCAGCCAGCTGCAGCTTCACTGCCGGATAGCTGGCGATTGCAGCGTGTACGCCACCTGCTGTCTTGCTCATGTCGAGGAGGTCCTTCTCAGTCATTGAGAAGTACACCTGCATGGTAGAGTTGTTTGAAACGGTGGTGAGAGCCTGCTGTGAAGACGCGCTGACGAGAGCACCTACACGATAAGGCAGGTCGCCGATGACGCCGTTGGCAGGGCTTGTCACGAAGCAGAAGTTAAGGTTCTGCTTGGCAGAAATGTAAGCGGCCTCAGCCTGTGCCAGCTGTGCGGCAGCGCTTTCCATGGCGTTCTTTGATGACTGCAGCTCGTACGAACCGATAACATTGTTCTTGAAGAGCTTCTCAGAGTTTTTGTATGTAAGACGTGCAGTGTTGAGCTGAGCCTTTGCGGCGTTCACCGATGCCCTCGCCTGACGCACGGCGGCAGCGTAAGTGACGTTGTCGATGACGAAGAGAAGCTGACCAGCCTTTACCTGCTGACCTTCCTTAACGCAAAGCTTTGTGATGAAACCTGAAACTTTCGGACGAATCTCAACGTCCTGCACACCCTTGATGGTAGCGGGATAAGTGGTCTGGAGAGCAGCGTCCTGGCCCTGAACCGTACGTACGGCGTACTCGTTGTCGCCGAAGTTAGGCTTTCCGCCACTCTTTCCGCCTCCACAAGAGGCGAGTACTGCAGCAAAGGCTGCAACCAATAAAATCTTTGTTTTCTTCATACCTATTTTTTATTCTTTATTCTTTATTAATTTTGTCTGTTGTTATATATATATGTATATATTCTATGAATGTAGAACTCAATGATTCATTTGGAAAACTAAAATCGCCATTTAAGTTTTCGGCTGCAAAGTTACTCAGATTAATACTATTATGATAATATTTTCCCTAACATTTAACAACTTTTATTCCTCGTTGGGAGTTATGGTCCATTGTCGTTTACTTATTGACTATTTATGCTTGATATCGGTCAATAATGTAAAAAATTATCCGTGTAACGAAAATGTAACGCCTTGGAAATACATGTGAATAGTATTTGCGCTATCTTTGCAAACGTAAAACAATGGTGAAACGAAACATACATATATATAAAGATGAAACAGAACCAGAAAATCCTTGTTGTGGATGACGAACAGGACTTGCTCGAAATCCTTAAGTTCAATCTTGAGACCGAAGGTTATGAGGTCACCACGGCAACATCCGCTGAAGAGGCTCTTGAGACGGACATCACCTCATTTGACCTTATTCTCCTCGATGTGATGATGGGCGGAATGTCGGGATTTGCGATGGCTAAGAAGCTGAAGGACAATCCTCAGACTGCAGGTGTGCCCATCATCTTCCTCACGGCACGCGACACGGAGAACGACACCGTAACAGGATTTAATCTCGGAGCGGACGACTATATCTCGAAGCCCTTCTCAATCCGTGAGGTGATGGTCAGGGTGAGGGCTGTGCTCCGCCGTACTGCCGCTGTGGACGACTCCGCCGAACCGCAGATATTGTCATATCAGGGCATCGTCATGAACCTTGACAAGAAGACGGTTAGCATCGACGGAGAGGAAGTGGCGTTCACGAAGACGGAGTTTGAACTGCTCCATCTGCTCCTCGACGAGCGCGGTCGTGTGTTCTCACGCCAGGAGCTCATAGAGCGTATATGGCCCAAGGACGTGCTCGTGCTCGACCGTACTGTGGATGTCAACATAACGCGACTGCGCAAGAAAATTGGACGTTTCGCCAAGTGTATCGTCACAAGACTTGGCTTCGGATATTATTTTGACGAATAAAAGCTATGAAAAATTCTGTAGGAACCAAGCTCTATCTGAGCGTGCTTTCCGTCTTCCTGATCTTCGCCGTATCGTTCATTGTCTTCCAGCAGGAACGCGAAAAGCAGTTCAAGATTGACACGCTCAATCTAAAGCTGCAGGACTATAACAAGCACATGGAGGAATCGGTGCGTCTCCTGAATCTCAGGACCGAAGCGCAGCTCGACCATTATGTGGACACGCACTACTTCCCCAACCTTCGCGTAACCATCATACGCACGGACGGCAAGGTGACGTATGAAAGCCGCTTGAAGGACTATTCTCACCTGTCTAACCACATCACAAGACCGGAGATAGCCAATGCCATTGCGCATGGAACAGGCTCTACTGTGGACCGTAACAGCGAGACGTTGAGAGGCGACTACTTCTATTCCGCCACTTACTTCCCGCGCGACTCATTTGTCATACGTTCCGCCCTGCCTTACAACAACGACCTCACGAAGTCGTTGCAGGCTGACCAGCACTTCATTTGGTTCGCTCTCTGCGCCATTCTGCTGCTCACCGTCATTCTCTATCGCTTTACGCACCGCCTCGGACACAACATCATGAAGCTGCGCACCTTTGCCACACGCGCTGACCATAACGAGTCGCTCGACGTGGAAGACCTCGCTGTCTTTCCGAGTGACGAGCTGGGCGAGATAGCGGAGCGCATCATCAAGATTTACAAGCGTCTGCAGACCACGCGCCGCGAACAGGACATCCTCAAGCGTCAGCTCACGCAGAACATTGCGCATGAGCTGAAGACGCCGGTGGCAAGCATTCAGGGATACCTCGAGACCATTCTGGAGAATCCTAACATCAACGACACGATGCGTCAGCAGTTCCTCGAGCGCAGCTATGCCCAGAGCCAGCGCCTGACGTCGCTCCTGCAGGACATATCCACGCTCAACCGCATGGACGACGCTCCCGAGATAACCACACAGGAGCATGTGGACATCGCAAATATGGTGGCGAACATCCAGAAGGAGACAGCGCTCCAGCTGCAGGAGAAGCACATGACCTTCGTAAACCGTCTGCCTGCCGACCTCGTCATCTGCGGCAACGGCAGCCTTGTCTACAGCATCTTCCGCAATCTCACGGACAACGCCATAGCATACGCCGGCATAGGTACCACCATAACGCTCACGGCACAGCTCGTCCAGACCAACATAGAGGACAACGGCAAGTGGCATTTCTGCTTCTCAGACAATGGAGTGGGGGTGGCTCCCGAACACCTGCAGCGCCTCTTCGAGCGCTTCTATCGGGTGGACAAGGGTCGTTCGCGCAAGATGGGTGGCACCGGACTGGGCCTCGCCATCGTAAAGAACGCCGTAATTCTCCACGGAGGCACCATCAGCGTTCATAACAACGACGTTGGCGGACTCTGCTTCGAGTTTACGCTTAGGGCGTAGTTTTAGTTGAGAGTTGAGAGTTGAGGGTTGGGAGTTGAGAGTTATTAGGCAGGGCTTATACAAAAACCTTTCAAAACACAAGGTATGAGGTTTTTGTATAAGCCCTGCCTGACTCTGAACCCACCGATAACTTACGGTTTGTTTTCTTTTTCTGCTTCTTTTTATCCTGCTACCAGCGTAAACAATGTGAACATCCAGTGGGCGGCTATTGCTGCCACTATACCTCCACAGGTGTGGGCGAGGATGGCTTTCGGTGTGAGGTCGCGATAGCCGAGAGAGTCGAGCATGGCGGTGTGTGTGCTGAGGAATCCGCTCCAGCACATACCGATGGCGGTGAACACAGCGATGGCGTTGCCGTCTATCCAGCCGTGCTGTATGAATCCGGGGATGAGGCTCAATGCGGCTCCAACGGCTCCGAGAGCGGTGATGGGGAACGCCACGAGGTGCGGATCTTGGAAACCGAACAGCCAGTCGAACACGAAGCCAATCTTGTTTGCAAGCCACGGCAGAAGCTCCACGCCCTGATATGCCGATCCGTCATATGCTCCTTCCGCTCCTGCTCCGAAGGTGAACATCATCACGAAGGTGGAGATGATGAGCACGCCGGGGATGATGGCTATGCCTACGTCCACACCGCTACGTCCGCCGTCAAGCATTGCGTTGAGCAGACGGATAAACACGGTCTTCTCATTTTGATTGCCTTCCTCCTTCGCTTCCTCCTTTGCAAGGTCCTCGTCAGACACGGCGTTCTCCTCGGCATACTGCGGGTAAGCCTTGAGGACGAAGCGCTGCATGAGGCGTGTGGAGCATACGCAGCCGATGCACGCACCGATGAGGCCGATGCAGGGAGCGGCGTAATAGCCCTGACTTGCCATGAAAACCATTACGAGCAAGCCCATACCGAACGCCGTACCGAAGTTGGTAAGCGATATGAACTGGTATTTCTTAAAGTAGCTGGCGAAGCGCTTGTCGTTTGCCAGTGAGATAATGGCGGGGTTGTCGGAGAGGAATGTCATCACGGCTCCGAGCGACGTAACGCCGGGAAGATTGAATATGGGTCGCATCAGAGGGCGCAGGGTGCGCTCAAGAAGCGTAACGACGCCGAACTCAACGAACACTCTGCCTATGGCACCCGTGATGACGCATATACTCATAAGATAAAAGACGGTGTTGAGCAGCAGGTCGTGTGCTGTCTTCATGATGGTGTTGAGCATGTTTGGCAGCCCCATTATGGCAGCCAGATAGCCGAAGAGCACCACTACTGATGTGATACACCAGATTCCGCTTGGGATTTTTTTCATAGGGATAGTTTTTTTGATAGTTTTTAAAGAAGGTGGAGTTTAGCTGCAACGCCGACTTTCACCATTGTCTTGTTGTCCACGTTGGTGCCGGCAGGATTGGTGTTGGTGCCGGTGGTGTGTGCTATGCTGAGGTTTACGCGGAGGTCTGGCTTTCCCTTCATGGGATAATACTCCAGTCCGCCTCCGTATGTGGTAAGCTCAGTGCCGTTGGTTACGCTCTTGTCTGCTTCCACGCCGCTCTTGTTTACGTCGTAAGCCAGCTTGCCGTAGATGGCGAGTTCGGGGATGATACGATAGTCGAGTCGGGCTATTACGGAGCAGTCCTTGAAGAGATAGGTCTGGTGGCTGGCAGCGCGATTTATGAAGTCAAGCTCCAAGGAAGCGTTGTTTACGTCCAGACGGTTGCCCAGACCGATGAACGAGATGTAACGGCTGGGAGCGTATTCCATGAGGTTTACGGAATACTGCGTGCTCAGAATGCCGTGCTTGCCAGCCCAGTAAAGGCTGTATCCCATGAGGTCGTGATGCGTCGGCTCGTTGTACATACTTTCCGAAGCCTGTACGAGGAAGCGGTCGTTGCCGCTCGTTGTGGTGTATACGATGCTTGCACCGAACTTGAACGGTGCCACGTTGTTCCAGTATTCTGACGGAGTGTAGATGTCTATAGGGTTGCGGTCGTACTCCCAGCTACCCACCATGATGACCTGCTTACCGGCAGAAACGGTCCAGTTCTTCGTCAGTTTATAGTCGATGTATATCCAGTCCGTGGCTTCAAAGATGTCGTTTCTCGTAATCTTGCTGTTCACTCGCTGACGCCAGTTGTATGACAGGCGGTCGTTGATGTTGCCGTAAAGGCTGAGGAACAGATAGTCGCCCTTCATTCCTGAGGCGTCGTGCTGCACTTCGCTTCCGATACGGTCGTTCACGTAGCTTGCACGTGTCTGCAGGTTGAGGTGTACTGTTGGTTTGTCTTCTTCGGCATGCATGGGCATAACGCCAGCCATAAGACAGAGAGCTGTTGTTGCTAATGATTTCATATAAATAGGTTAGTAGTTTTGTTGCTTTGTCTTTTTATGATTCATTTTGTTTTTATTAGTTTTTTGCAAGTCCCATTTCCTTTGCCTTTTCCAAGAGCAATGCCATGAGAGGTTCGCGTTCGTTAGGCACTCGGTTGTCGAGGACGGCGTCCTTGAGATATTGCTTCAGCTGTCCCACTTCGCGGCAGGGCTGTAGCGAGAACATCTCCATTATCTCGTTGCCGTCGATGACCGGCTGTAGCAGTCGCTTGTAGTCGCGCTCCTTGAGGTCTGTAAGCTTCTCGCGCACCATACGGAAGTTTTCGAGGAAACGCTTCTTTCTCACCTCGTTCTTCGACGTGATGTCCGCCTCGCAGAGCGTCATGAGGTCGTCAATGTCGTCGCCGGCGTCGTTCATGAGTCGTCTTACGGCAGAGTCGGTCACCACCTCGTCGGCTATAACGATGGGTCGCATGTGCAGGTCGACGAGCTTCTCCACGTACTTCATCTTGGCATCCATTGGCAGCTTCATGCGGCGGAATATGGACGGAATCATCTTCGCTCCGATGTAGTTGTGGTTGTGGAATGTCCAGCCGAGTGCCGGCTCCCATCTCTTCGACTTTGTCTTGCCCACGTCATGGAAGAGAGCTGCCCATCTGAGCCAGAGGTTGTCGCTGTGCTTGGCTACGTTGTCCACCACCTCGAGCGTATGATAGAAGTTGTTCTTGTGCGCACGTCCGTTTCGTGTCTCCACGATGTCGAGCGCCGCAAGCTCGGGAATGATGAGCTGTAGGAGTCCGCAGCGCTGCAGTTCGGCAAGTCCTCGTGAGGGTTGCGCCGTCTTCATTATCTTATTAAGCTCGTCGGCAATGCGCTCACCGCTTACAATCTTGATGCGTTCCGCGTTTCGTGAGAGCGCCTCGAAGGTCTCGTCCTCGATGAAGAAGCGCAGCTGTGCCGAGAATCTCACGCAGCGCATCATGCGCAGCGGGTCGTCAGAGAAGGTGATGTCGGGGTCGAGTGGTGTGCGGATGATGCCGTCCTCCAGGTCGTAGATGCCGTCAAAGGGGTCGACGAGTTCGCCGAAACGGTCTTTGTTGAGGCATATCGCCATAGCGTTGATGGTGAAGTCGCGACGGTTCTGGTCGTCTTCCAGTGTGCCGTCCTCCACGATTGGCTTGCGTGAAAGACGGTTATAGCTTTCCTTTCTCGCACCGACGAACTCCACCTCCGTGTCGTAAAACTTCACTTGCGCCGTACCGAAGTTGCGGTAAACGGCAAGGTGAGCACGTGGGCGGCCCGTCTTCGGGTTGGTGCCGAGCAGCTGTTGCAGCTTCTTCGCCACCTCTATTCCGCTTCCCACCACCACGACGTCAATGTCGTTAGTGGGACGTTCGAGGAATATGTCGCGAACGTATCCGCCTACGAGGTAGCATTCCACGCCCATCCCGTCAGCCGCTTCGCCTATTTTATGGAATATGTCTTTGTCGAGTATTTCTGCCAGTTCGGCATCACTATATAGCTTCATATAAAATCTTAAATTTGGTGCAAAGTTACAAAAAATAGCCATTTTGCACAAGAAACTATATATTAAGTTGAGAGTTGCTTAAGTTGTGAGTTGCTTAAGTTGAGAGTTGAGAGTTGAAAGTTGCTTAAGTTGAGAGTTGAGAATTGAGAGTTGAAAGTTATGATATGTTTTGTTAATCATGTATTTTAATAGGTAATCATAACTCTCAACTCTAAACTTTCAACTCTCAATTCCAATATTCAAACTATCTTACGATGATCTTCTTGGCGTTTCCGCCGGTCTTTACGATGTATGCACCTCTTTCGTTCAGCTTCGGTGCATTGCCTACGGTGCCCTTCGAAACCACCGCACCCTTCATGTCATAGACAATGACAGGTGTGTCAGAGCTGAGGTTTTCCGTTTCTGAAGAGAGAGTGTTGATTCCGGTAGGATGGTCTTCCGGTCTGAGATACTGTATGCGCGACTCAGGGCTGACGCCCTCTAAGCTGTACGAAGAAACGGTGTAGGCATAGTCCTCACCCTCGTCAAGGTCCGTTGTGGAGATGTAGAGATGATAACACTCGAGGTCGTCCTTCACGAACTCGTGGTGATAAAGCGCCTTTGCTGTCTCGCCCTTCTTCAGCACCTGCCAAATCTGAAGGTCGTCAATGTAATAGTACATGGCGGTCTGGTTGCCCATTTCGTAGCCGGAGAAGAGGATGTCGCTGTTCTCAACGCCGCCTTTAAGCGTGAACTCTATATCCTGCCATTCCCCAGTAACGTCTATATCCTTGAGGTCAAGTACTTCATTTGGCATCTTGTCGGTGTTGCGAAGCATCACTCTCATCTTCTTTGTCTGACCGTCTCCCTTTATTCTGAACTTGAAATGCACCTCGCCGTCGCCGTTTCTCAGGTCAGAGATGTTCATGAAGAGGGCTGCGTTGGCACTCGTAAAGTTGAATGCTCCGTTAAGGCAAAGCTCGCCGTCGACTCCAGCCTGATTGAGCGTCTGCCATCCGCAACGCTTCGGGTCGCCCAATGGCTGCTGCACGAAGCTGTTGTCCGGTGTGACGTTGTTGACGGGATTCTCCTCCGTTCCCTCCGACTTGAGGTAGCTGAAGTCTGTATTGAGCAGATAGAACTTCGATTCTTCCGGATTGTCCGTACCTGTCTTTACTACGTAAGCACGGACATAATAGCCGATGGCGTTGCCCGGATTCTCGTCCACCGGCACCCAGTTGGCATAGAATCCGTACTCGCTTATTGACGAAGGAGCCTCCGATTCGGGAACCGGCAGGTCGTTGATGATGATAAACTGTGCGCTTGCTGTTGAGGCTGTCATAGCCATCATTGCGCCTAAAAGTATAGACTTGAGTTTCATAAGCGTTCTCCTTTCTAAGTGAAAAAGTTATGTTGTTTAGGGTTTATCTTACGGCTATGGTTGCTGTCTTGACCGTTTCGTCATCCATCACCGCCTTTGCCACGTACATGCCGTTGGGCAATGCGGCTGCGCTTACGGCGTTGGTGTCGAAGTCGATGGCCACCTGTCTGCCGTCGATGGTGTAGAGAGCGATGTATGCCACATGGCTGGAGGTGTTGAGTACGATGCGGCGGTCTGCCGAAACATAGAAGTCGGACGGCGCGTCGCCTTCGAGCAACTTGACTGATGTGGGTGTGCTGAGGTCCAGATAGACGGGCACTTTCACCGATGATGCCAGCGGATCGTTGGTCTTCATGCGTATCACGGCGTCATAAACGTCGCCTCCAAGCTTGGCTGCATTGGTGCTGACGTTGAGCTTCTGCTGTTCGCCCGCAGCCAAGGAAGCCTTGTCCTGGTCGATGCTGAGCCAGCTGACGGCAGGCGTGCGCTGTCCGGTTACGTTGGCGCGGATGAGCACGTTGCCCTCGTAGCCAAGGTCGGCAAGCGAGAACCAGTAGTTGTTGTTTTCTACGCAGATGAGGTCGCCGAAGCCTACTGCCGTCGGTCCGCCGTCGATGCCCACCAGATAATCGATGTTCTTACATCCCTCAAGGGCACATCCGATGAAGAGATCCTCCTCGCCGATGGTTACCGGAGAGTCCAGCTCGATGTGGTTCCATGAGTCAGCCACAGCTTCGAACTGCTGCTTCATGACGTTGGCGCCACTCATAAACTGCGTTCCGGCTCCCTTCCATACTGCCACAAACGACTTGCGTGCAGGTGTAGCCACGTAGATGTCGATGGACGAAAGCTTCATGCCGGCGATGCTCTTCAGGGCGTTGCCGGGATAGTAATGAGCGTAATTTACGTAGATGTTGTCCGATCCTGTGTAGGCAGTGTAGTCGTTGGCGTATGAAAGGCTCAATGCGTTGTTGTCCTCTGCCTTCCAGACGCTTTCCGCATACTTGGCTTCCGTCTTTGCATACCTTACGACAGGCGGTTCGGCTCCCATGGCTTTCGGCGACTTGTAAATCGGCGAAACGTCCGGAGAGAGGGGCAGACGATAGTCGATGGTGTAGTCGACGTTGAGGTCAGCGTTGCCTTCGTTGCTCACGAGCAGCTCGTGCTTCTGTGCAGCATTGTCGCTTGTCACGTCTATCTCCATGCGGTCGAGCGTCAGAGCAGGCGTATTGTCGGGACGAACCACGTTGATGGTGTAGTCCTCAGTCTCGCCGAACGTGTAAGTCTCGCAAGGCGAAACGTCCTTGTCGCTTACAATGATGCGCATGGTCTTCTCGCCCGCTGTGGCGTAAGCGTTGTCCGGAATCTTTATGGAGAGAGTGCTGCGCGGCACGTAACCCATAAACTCTCCTGCATCGTCAAAGACGCCGTTGCCGTTCCAGTCAACCCATACCTTGAGGAAATCGCCCTTGTTGGCGAGTTTCTCCACGTTGAGTGTAAGCGTCTGACCGGGCTTTATGTCGGTCTTGAGGTTGCGGAAGTCAGAGTATTGTCCCCAGTCGCTCTCGTTGTGAATGTCGCCGAGGTCCACAGACTTGATATACTTATACTGTGCCGTGTATGTGCTTCGCGACGTACACGAACCGAGATTGTTGGTGGTATTGAAGCTGATGGTGCGTTCTGCGTAATGGTCGTCGCCCGGCGTGACGTTCTCAATGGTGAAGCTGTGCGTGCCCACTACCGAGCAGTCGGGGCGTGTGCGGAACGTATACTTATATACTGTGCCGGCATAGATGGTCTCGCCGATGGTTTCCTGGGCTATAACCTTGTCGTCCTGCGTGAGGCGAAGCGTGGCGTCGCTGATGTTTGTCGATCCGTAGTTTGACAGTTCCACCTGCACCTTGGCGTACTTGCCGCGCTCCGTGGTCTCTGGAGCAAGGATGCGCGTAAACTTGAGTCCCTTCTTTGCAAGCGTCTGCGAGGCGTCTCCCGTCATACAGTAATTGAAGCATCCTGCATAGTCTGTGGTAACAGGCGATCCTGGCGTGTACATTCTCAGGATGCCGCTGTGCGTGACGTTGGCGTCATGTGCGAGGCAGAAAGCATAGCTCTGCTTCTCGTCGGTGTCTGCAGCATAAACGCAGACAAATCCGTTCTCCATTCTTACATATTCCTTCGTCTTGAGCAGGAATCCGTAGATGGGCACCACTTCCTCTCCGTGCGTCTCGTCACCTGCCGTACCCTTCGATTTCTCGCCGTATACGTCCATCTCCTCGGAGTAGACAAGGTCGCCGGGCTGTCCGTTGTTGTTGGTATAAAACTCCACACCCATCCTCAGCGGCTTGGTAGGCACGTAATTGTCAAGAGCCAGACGGCTGAGGCACGAAACGCTGTCGCACGTATAGCTGGTGTTCATAAACACGCCGTACACCTTGATGCCGTCGATGGGATTGGCATTGCCGTCGAAAGCCATGAAAGCCTTGGCACGGATGTAGTTGCCCTTGTTGTCGATGCAAAGCGACATGTCAGAGCGTCCGAATCCCTTGTTGCCCTTAACCGAAAGGTCGAAAGGTTCGGCGTGTACCGTGTTTGCAGGACAAGGCATTGTGCCGTTTATCCATGCGCGGAGCGGGCCGGAATCAGCAGCTGCCGTTCCGATGGTTACTTGGTGTGATAGTGGGTTACCGTCTGTGGCGAATGCGCCTACCGAAACGGTAGCCATTGCGGCTAATAATAATACGCGTAAATGTTTCTTCATACGCAAAAGGTTTTTGGTTGTTATTCGTTTGCAAAGATAAGCATTCTGCTTGTTTTTGATAAACATATTGTTGTTTTTTTTGATAAAAAGTTGTATTTTGTAATAATTGTGATGAATTGTGGGAGAATGGTTGATAAATCACAATAGAATATAAAAACGGACTTGACAGAGTACGAAAGTGATAGCTATATAGTTATTATTATAGAAATTTTATATAATTTTGCAAAATCATTCACAAACAACTCTTTTAAAATAATGAAAGCTAACAAACTTACAGCCATTGCCATACTTTTGGCGGCTCTCTTTTTCGCCACGCCGAAGGCAAAGGCGCAGGTAAACGCTCAGGTGCTCTACGATTTCGGCAGCGACCGCGAGTTCGTAACCCTTACGCTTGAGATGTTCAAGCAGGACAAGTGGGGTAACACCTACTTCTTCGTCGACCATGACTTCAACTATGACCAGCACGTAGAGGGTCCGAATCTCGCTCCCGGCGGATCGTACTTCGAGATTGCACGCTGCCTCAACTTCTGGCAGAACTCAGCCATCAAGAACCTTTCGCTGCATGTGGAGTATAACGGCGGTATAACAAAGTCGTACCCCATCAACAATGCTTGGCTCGTGGGTGTGGACTATTTCATCCACAGCAAGGACTACAAGAACACGCTCAACCTCAAGGCTCTCTATAAGAACATTCAGGAGAAGGACTCTGACGTGCCTATGCAGCTTACTGCCGTATGGGCTATGAACGACCTCTTCGGTGTGAAGGGCTTGAAGTTTGACGGTTTCGCCGACTTCTGGTGGGAGACACACGCCGTGGACTTCCGTGAGGACGGCACATGCGACACCAAGAAGACCGTATTCATCACGGAGCCGCAGCTCTGGTATAACGTGGGTCAGCACTTCGGATGCGACAACCTCAGCCTTGGTGGTGAGGTGGAGCTTTCCAACAACTTCGGTTCTACAGGAGGCTTCAAGTGTCGTCCGTGCCTCGGCGTCAAGTGGGACTTCTAATCTGCGGACATAATAATAACAGCAAACCCCTTTAACACAATATTATAAGTTATGTTCTTAAAACTCTTAGGATTCGATCCTGCCAAGAACAATCTCAAGACGGAGATAATGGCAGGCATAACCACGTTCCTTACGATGGCGTACATCCTCGCCGTCAACCCTAACATCTTCTCCAACCTTGCTTCGCAGGGCATGGACACCAACGCCGTCTTCACATCCACGGCATTGGCTGCCATCGTCGGCACGCTCGTCATGGCTTTCTATGCCAAGAAGCCTTTCGGACTTGCCCCCGGCATGGGTCTGAACGCCTTCTTCGTCTTCACCGTCTGCCTTACGATGGGCTATTCGTGGCAGTTTGCGCTGACCGCCATCCTCATAGAAGGCATCCTCTTCATCCTCATGACCGCGACGAAGATACGTACGCTCATCGTGGACGCCATCCCCGCTACGCTGAAGCGAGCCATCGGAGCCGGCATCGGACTCTTTATCGCCTTCATCGGCCTTAAGAACGCCGGCATCATCATCTCTAACGACGCCACCTTTGTAAGCATCGGACATCTCACAAGCGGATCGGCTCTGCTCGGCGTTATCGGCATCATCCTCACTTCCGTACTTGTCATCAAGAACGTGCCCGGATCGTTGCTTATCGGCATCATCGGCACAGCCCTGATAGGAGTGCCGATGGGACTGACATCGTTCAGCGGCTTTGTGGACACACCGCCTTCCATAGCCCCGATATTCTGCCAGTTCGAGTTCCACAACATCATGACCATCGACATGGTTATCGTGGTGTTCACGTTCCTCTTCATCGACATGTTCGACACGATGGGCACGCTCGTGGGCGTATGCACCAAGGCTGGTATGATGCGTAAGGACGGATCAATCCCCGGACTCAACAAGGCGTTCATGGCTGATGCCATCGCCACTGTTGCAGGTTCGTGCCTCGGCGCCAGCACCACCACCACGTACGTGGAGAGCGCTTCGGGAGTGGCACAGGGAGGACGCACCGGCGTAACGGCTCTCGCCACCGCCTGCTGCTTCGCCATAGCATTGTTTTTCGCCCCCGTATTCCTTTCCATCCCCTCGGCAGCCACATCGCCCGTGCTTGTGATTGTAGGACTGTTTATGCTCTCGCCGATTAAGGACATCGACCTCGACGACTACGCCGAGTCAATCCCGGCGTTCATCACCATCGTGATGATGCCCCTTACATACAGCATCTCCGACGGCATCCTCTGCGGCGTCATCGCCTACGTTGTCATCAACATAATCTGCGGAAACTGGAAGAAGCTGAACCTTACCCTATACATCCTCGCCTTCCTCTTCGTGATGAAGTATATATTTATATAGGTATAGGCTTAAGAGAATAAAACATCAAAGGGTGTGCATTCTGTTTTCCTTATAGGAATAACAAGGAATGCACGCCCTTTTTGTTGTGTTTAATACAAATAATTGATAATAAGCAACTTATCCATTCTGTAATTCGGTAAAATGCATAAAATCGCTATTTAAACTACGGTAAAATGCATAAAACGGCTGCTTAAACTACGGTAAAATGCATAAAAACGCTGCTTAAACTACGGTAAAATGCATAAAATCGCTGCTTAAACTACGGTAAAATGCATAAGGTTTGCACCTGTTGATCGGCGTCAGCTATATGAGCGTTGTGTGAATATTCCTTTATGCAATTGTGACAAACTTAGGAGGCTATGGCGTCTCGCCGTAGCCACGCACCCACAAATGCAAGCAGATTGAGTATGAGCTGCGGGTTCCGCGTGTCCCTGCTATGGTAGGCTGCGTGGCTACGGCGGGACGCCATAGCCTCCTATGTTTGCCTTGTCTGCTATAATTCACAACTGAATAATTCAAAATCGCAGGCGAAGCCGAGAATAATTCCTAATTCAAAACTCAAAATTCCTAATTCTTCGGCGGTTCCGCCGAAGACTATATTTGCATTTCTAACGCTCAATACTCCCAGTTGAGCGCACAACAAAATCTTTGGTGCGAAATTATTGAGTTTTGAGCGGTTTGAACTAATATGTTTATACACAGTGTGTTATGCGGTTTTCTGACGAAGCGTTATGAAATCAGACTCGCAAAAGAGCCGTTTTTTGTTGCAATAGTGCCACTTTTACACTACAATAGTGGCACTATTATCATGCAATAGTGCCACTTTTACTGTCTAATAGTGGCACTATTGGAGTGTAAAAGTGGCTCTATCGTTAAGCGTGGGTGCTGTTTGCACAGCAAAACACCGTAAAAACAGCAAATCAGAACTCTATAATCAATTTTTATTTTGTAACATATTTTTACTCTTTGCACGATATTTGCATGGCGGACATGAAGGATACGTTGGGCTGCTATTCCATGAATATTATGATATTTGTGGATTGTATTCCGAGAATATTTAAATATTTATGGATTTGATTCCGAAAATATTTAAAGATTCTTGGAATAGCGGATATAAATTCGTATCTTTGCATCATAATCAGAAATGTGTAAAGTTATGATAACAAGAATATTAGAGTCGCGAATACGTGAGCGGATAAATAAGGGTAGGGCAATCATCGTATTCGGTGCACGTCAAGTGGGTAAGACAACCCTTCTGCGAAATATGCTTAAAGACAGCGATGCGCTATGCCTTAACGGTGATGACGCTGATGTTCGCATGCTTTTCAGTGATGCCACATCAACACGTCTGCGAGCTATTATCGGCACAAAGAAGATTGTGTTCGTGGATGAAGCGCAACGCATACCCGATATTGGCATTGTGCTGAAGCTTATTATCGACAACAATCCTGACATCCAGGTTTATGCCACAGGCAGTTCTTCCTTTGGTCTTGCCAATATCATCAACGAACCACTTACTGGCAGGAAGTACGAGATGCAGATGTTCCCGCTCTCGTTTGCCGAGCTTTCCGATCATCATGGGCTTTTGGAAGAAAAGCGTATGCTTGAGCATCGCCTTGTCTACGGCAGTTATCCTGCTGTCGTGAACAGTGTGGGCGAAGAGCGCGAAGTGCTTCAGGAGCTTACAGACAGCTATCTTTACAAAGATATTTTTATGTTTGACAAGATAAAGAAGAGCGAGAAGATTGTGAAACTCCTTCAAGCTCTTGCTTTTCAGATTGGTTCGGAAGTGTCGTACAACGAATTGGCACAAATTTGCGGACTCGATTCGAAGACTGTCGACTCATACGTACAATTGCTCGAGCAAGCATTTGTGGTGTTCCGTCTCCCGTCTTACAGTCGTAATCTGCGTAACGAGCTGAAGTTCGCTAAGAAAGTGTACTTCTGGGATTGCGGCATTCGCAATGCTGTTATTGGTAATTTCATGTTGCCGGAAGTGCGTCAGGACATCGGAGCGTTGTTCGAGAACTACATAATATCCGAGCGTCTTAAGAAACTGTCATACGCAGGCGCCTACACCCGTCCCTACTTTTGGCGTACTTCCACCAAACAGGAAATCGACTTTATTGAGGAAACTGACGGACAGCTTGCTGCGTATGAGTTCAAATGGAATCCACGCAAGACAGCCAACGTCCCGTCATCATTCGCTCGCAGCTATCCTGACGCTACATTCAAGGTTGTCACACGCGATGATTACTATGAATTTCTTGGGCTATAAATGATAGTTAAAAAATGGAATTTTCTTGTCGTTTGCGTGATATTGTTGTACTTTTGTCGACGTAATGAAAAGAATATTGCTTACATTCATGGTCGGAACGGCGCTTGTGGCTTGCACTCCGACTGAAGACGAGAAGGCTCAGCCTACGCTCGATAACATAGAAAAGTTGTATGCTGAGGGCAAGTATGCTGCGACGCTCGACTCCATTACGTCGCTGCGCGAACGCTTCCCGATGGCGGTGGAGGCTCGTAAGAAGGCGCTGAAGATTTGGCAGGACGCTTCGCTGAAGATGGCGCAGAAGGACGTGGCTGAGACAGACATAAAGCTGCAGGAGGCCATCCGCATGGCGGAAAACGAGACGGACAGACTGAAACGCGCATTGCTCGGAGCCAAGCGAGATTCGCTCCAGGCACGTTATGAGGCGATGTGCGGAGTGGTAAGAATGATACGAATGAGGCAGAAACAGCAGTAAAAATCAGCCTTTTCTTGCTCATATCGAGAGAATTTCGTATTTTTGCGCCGAATTATGGATACAACTAAAACAGAGGAACAATTCAGAGCCGTGATGCAGGAGTGTCGCACGCTCTTCGAGAAGAAACTTCATGATTATGGAGCTTCGTGGCGCATATTGCGTCCGTCGTCCCTCACTGACCAACTTTTTATCAAGGCAAAGCGCATCCGCTCACTTGAAACGACGGGCACATCGCTCGTCGGAGAGGGCATACGCCCGGAATTTATCGCACTTATTAATTATGGTATAATCGGGCTGATACAGCTCGAGCATGGCTTCGTGGACACCGTGGACATCAATCCTGCACAGGCTATGGAGATGTATGACCGCCACGCCAAGGAATGCCTTGAACTGATGCTCCGCAAGAACCACGACTATAACGAGGCGTGGCGCGACATGCGTGTGAGCAGCTATACCGACTTCATACTCACCAAGATACAGCGTGTAAAGGAGATGGAAGATCTTCAGGAAGGCACGCTCGTCTCCGAAGGCATCGACTCCAACTACATGGACATCATCAATTATGCCTGCTTCGGAGCCATAAAGACCGTGGACGGTCAGTAAACCGAAAAACGTAAGGACATGAAGAAGCTGCGTATCATTATCGTGAATATATGCCGGCTCTTGCTCGCGCTGACGTTCATACTGTCAGGATACGTGAAGGCAGTCGACCCGCTTGGCACGCAATACAAGCTGGACGACTATCTGATTGCGATGTCGCTGTCTGACTATGTGCCGGACTTTGTTACGCTTGGCGGTGCCGTCGGGCTTGCCGCCCTCGAGTTTTCGCTCGGCATCTTCCTGCTCTTCTCTGTACGACGACGCATCGTGCCGCGCCTGATACTGGCGATGATGGTGTTTATGACAGCGCTGACGGTATGGATTTACGCCGCCGACCCGGTGAAAGACTGCGGATGCTTCGGCGATGCCATAAAGCTTACCAATGGCGAGACATTGGCGAAGAACATCGTGCTGCTCGTCTGTGCCATAGTTGTGGCAAGGTGGCGCAAGGACATGAAGAGGCTCATATCGAAGAGCAACCAGTGGATAGTGCTGAACTATACGGTCATCTACATAGTGCTCACAAGCCTCTATTGCCTCTATGCCCTCCCCACATTCGACTTCCGTCCCTATCGTGTGGGCACGGACATAAAGAAAGGTATGGAGATACCCGAGGGAGCAGAGCAACCGGAGTTTGTCACCACCTTCATCATGAAGAAGGACGGACAGACGAAGGAATTCACGCTTGAGAACTATCCTGACTCTACATGGGAGTTCGTCGACTCGAAGACCGTGCAGACAAAGGCAGGATATGAACCGCCCATCCACGACTTCTCCATAACGCTCAACAGCACGGGAGAGGACATCACGGAAGCGGTGCTCAGTCATAAGGGCTACACCTTCCTGCTTATATCGCCGCATCTCGGCTATGCCGACGACTCTAACTTCGGCAACATAGACCAGATATACGAATATGCTACGGACTATAAGGTGCCCTTCTATTGCCTCACGGCAAGTACGGAGAAGGACATCCAGCGTTGGATAGACATGACGGGAGCCGAATATCCCTTCTGCACCACAGATGAACGTACGCTCAAGACCGTCATAAGAAGCAATCCCGGACTGCTCCTCCTCAAGGACGGAGTGATAATAGGAAAGTGGAGCCACAACCAGCTGCCCACCACCGACGAGCTGACCGCGCCGCTCGGCAAGTTAGAGATAGGGCAGATGCCGAAGGACAATACAGCGTCACGCATACTGAAGGTGCTCATGACCTTCGTGTTGCCGCTGCTCTTGCTGACCATAGCCGACAGAATGTGGGCATGGAGCAAGTGGGTAAGAAACAAGGAAAAGTCAAACAAATTATATCAATTCTTTAAAAACAATAGGAAAATGAGAAAGAAAATTGTAGCAGGTAACTGGAAGATGAATCTTAACCTGCAGGAGGGTGTTGCACTTGCAAAGGAAATCAACGAGGCTCTCGCAGCTGAGAAGCCCAACTGTGACGTTGTAATCTGCACACCGTTCGTTCACCTCGCTTCAGTAGCTCAGGTGCTCGACGCTTCAGTAGTAGGTCTTGGTGCTGAGAACTGCGCCAATAAGGAGAAGGGTGCTTACACAGGCGAGGTTTCTGCCTCTATGGTAAAGAGCACAGGTGCACAGTATGTTATCCTCGGTCACTCAGAGCGTCGCCAGTACTACGGCGAGACAGCTGAGATCCTGAAGGAGAAGGTAGATCTCGCTCTTGCTAACGGTCTGAAGATTATCTTCTGCTGCGGCGAGACTCTCGAGGAGCGTGAGGCTGAGAAGCAGAATGAGGTAGTGAAGGCTGAGCTCGTTGGCTCTGTATTCCACCTTGACGCTGAGGCTTGGAAGAACATCATCATCGCTTACGAGCCGATCTGGGCTATCGGTACTGGCAAGACTGCCACATCTGATCAGGCTGAGGAAATGCTCGCATACATCCGCTCTATCGTTGCTGAGAAGTACGGCAAGGAGGCTGCTGAGGATACATCTATCCTCTACGGTGGCAGCTGCAAGGCAAGCAACGCTCCTGAGCTCTTCTCTAAGCCCAACATCGACGGTGGCTTGATCGGTGGCGCTTCTCTGAAGTGCGCTGACTTCAAGGGCATCATCGACGCTTGGAAGAAGTAATCAGCGAAGAGGGATGAACATATCATCACTTCATTGAATTTAACAAAAACAGTGGGACAGCGGACACGGATTCCGTCGTCCCACTGATTTTCCGTTTATTAAGCACGATATGAAAACCAACATCAGACGCATCTTCTACACTCTGACATTAGCACTCTGCATCACGACTACAGCCGGAGCGCAATCGTTCACCCAGCATCTGCAGGAAAAGAAGCAGGCGAAGGGAAGCGTAACCGTGACACAGAGCAAAGAGATAGAAGACCTTGTGAATAAGGCTGACGTCAGCGCGGCGAAGCAGGAGCAGCAGCACGTGACGAAGAAACCGACTGAGCATGCCGACTCTTCAAAGACTCGTCATGAGGCACAGACACCTCATAAGAACGAAACTCTTAAGCACGAGCCTGACTCTGCCAAGCATCATGACGCCGACTCTGCCAAGCATCACGATGCCAAGGAGCATCATGAAGCACAGCCTCCTAAGGAGAAGCATGAAGCACAGCCTCCTAAGGAGAAGCATGAGCAGACGCAGCCCGAAACGAAGACCGAGGAGCCTTACGTAGACACAAGCAAGAAGGTGATGAGACGCTCGTACAAGGTGAATGGTTACCGTGTGCAGGTGTTTGCCGGCGGCAATTCAAGGGCTGACAAGCTGAAAGCGCAGAAGGCGGGCTACGCCGTAAAGCGTGCCATGCCGGACCAGCCGGTGTACGTGCATTTCTATTCACCGCGATGGATTTGCCGTGTAGGCAACTACCGCTCATACCAAGAGGCCAACCGCGTACTCATGCAGGTGAAGAAACTCGGATATAGACAGGCGTGCATCGTCAGCGGAAAAATAAACGTAGCGTATTAAGCCGCGTAATAACCTGATATAAAACTCAAAACTCAAAAATATAAATATGGATAATCCGGAATACAGAGAAGGTCTGGACGACCTTGCATCACACTATAAGAGCATTCTCACGCTGCTTGGAGAAGACGTGGAACGCGAAGGACTTGTGAAGACACCGATGCGCGTGGCAAAGGCCATGCAGGTGCTCACACGCGGATATACGCAGGACCCTAAAAAGGTGTTGACGGACGCGCTCTTCAAGGAAGACTACAATCAGATGGTGGTGGTGAAGGACATCGACCTGTTCTCGCTTTGCGAGCATCACATGCTGCCTTTCTATGGCAAGGCACACGTGGCTTACATCCCCAACGGATACATCACCGGACTAAGCAAGATAGCCCGTGTTGTTGACATTTTCTCGCACCGTCTGCAGGTGCAGGAGCGCCTTACGCAGCAGATTCGCGAGTGCATCGAGGAGACACTTCATCCGCTCGGCGTCATGGTTGTGATAGAGGCAAAGCACATGTGCATGCAGATGCGCGGCGTGGAGAAGCAGAACTCCATAACCGTTACGTCCGACTTCTGTGGCGCTTTCGAGCAGGCCAAGACAAGACAGGAGTTTATGGAGCTGGTCAATTCCAACTCGCATAAATTCTAAAAAAAACTTGACTTCCTCAGGCAAGATATACGTTAATCGTGCATTTAATGTATAGATTAACAACTAAAAAATAAACAAAGAACAATGAAAAATCTCAAGACTATTCTATTGTCTGTATTCGGAATGATGGCCATCGCCATCTCCTTCACATCGTGCAACACTGACTCGACGGACTATTCCATCGACTATCAGACCCAGAAGCAGTACCAGTCGACTATGGCTAACATGTATTCTGGTAAGATGCGCGTCTATTATGCCGACGCTCAGAAGCAGCAGTACGTGAAGTACGACTCTGTTCAGACACGCTGGACCGTGCGTACTGACTCTACGCTTACCGTGTCTGACTTCCCCGTAAGCGTGCTCGACTCATGCATCAACCTTAACACTCCTTACGCTGGATCAAACAATCAGGAGGTTCAGAAGCTTCGCAGCCTTAAGGAGGCAATAGGTAAGCTGGACACAAAGCTTGACCTCAAGTGCTACTATTATGTGCCTATGACATCATTCGTGACAAGTTCTGCCATCTCGTTCTTCGTCAATCCGATCTACTTCAAGCAGACTCTCGAGTATGACGGTGGCAAGCACGACGTCTACTTCGTGTTCCTTACCAACAACTTCGGAGGCACCTACAACTACATGACACGCACCTTCGAGTTCAACATGTACCTCAACTCGATTACGTTCGACAAGGCTCCGGTTGACTTCAACAATCAGGTGTCGAAACAGTTCTTCCGCAATCTCTTATTCACCTGTCTATCTAAGTAATTATGAAGTTTGTCTCATGGAATGTCAACGGACTGCGAGCCTGTGTGCAGAAAGGCTTTGAGGAGTCTTTCCGTACGCTTGATGCCGACTTCTTCTGCCTTCAGGAGACGAAGATGCAGGCGGGACAGTTAGACCTTCAGTTTGAAGGCTACAGCTCATACTGGAACTATGCCGACAAGAAAGGCTATTCTGGTACTGCCATCTATACGCGTCTCAAGCCGTTGTCGGTCAGCTATGGCATAGGAGAAGAGAAGGACGAACACAACCATGAGGGCCGTGTCATCACGTTGGAGATGGACGATTTCTTCCTCGTAACGTGCTATACGCCCAACTCGCAGGACGGTCTGCGCCGTCTGGACTACCGCATGACATGGGAGGACGACTTCCTTGCGTACATCAAGACGCTTGACGCCCGCAAGCCGGTCATTCTCTGTGGCGACCTTAATGTGGCGCACGAGGAGATTGACCTGAAGAATCCGAAGACCAATCGCAAGAACGCCGGATTCACGGACGAGGAGCGTGCGAAGATGACAAGGTTTCTTGCTGAGGGATTTGTCGATACGTTCAGAACGCTTCACCCCGACGATCCTACCTATTCGTGGTGGTCTTACCGATTCAAGGCACGCGAGAAGAACGCCGGATGGCGCATCGATTACTTCATCGTATCGGAGCGACTGATGAGCCGTGTGACCGCAGCATCCATACATAACGAGGTGTTCGGCAGCGACCATTGCCCCGTGGAGCTGGTCATCGAATAGGCTTTCATAACCTTATAGATAATCTCTTATGATCTTATCAATGGTCTTTTATGGCCTTATAAGGGAATAACAAAAAAAAATCCGCAACGCCATTCTGTTAGCGTTGCGGATTTTTTTTGTAACGACAGTTAGAACTTTACGATTCTTCCGCCGTCCTCCGTTTCCTCTATGCTTACCTTTACGGCGTCCTCAGGAAGCAGGTCTTCTATGAGTTCGGGCCACTCAAGGAAGCAGATACTGCCACCATAGAAGTAGTCTTCATAGCCCATATCATACACTTCTTCCAGTTTCTTGATGCGATAGAAGTCGAAGTGGTAGATGGTATCGCCTGTCTTCTGGCTTGTATATTCGTTTACGATGGCGAAAGTGGGCGACGTTATCACGTCCTCCACGCCCATTTCCTCACATATAGCCTTGATGAAGGTGGTCTTTCCGGCTCCCATCTTGCCATAGAAAGCAAATACCTTGCCGTTGCCCATATTGGCAATGAACTGCTTGGCAGCCTCGTTTATGTCTGCCAGGGAATTGATTCTGATTTCCATAAATATATGTATTATCCGTTTACGGTTTTATTTTTATTGTCGTTTTACTTCTTCCTTGGGCTCAGCGTTATCAGCGGAATGAGCATCTCCTCCATCGAAATGCCACCGTGCTGGAACGTGTCGCGATAGTAAGATACGTAGTAATTGTAGTTGTTGGGGTAAGCGAAGAACGTGTTGCCCGTGGCGAAGACGTACGAAGTGGAGATGTTCGGCGCAGGCAACTGAGCTTCTTGCGGATTCTTTATAACGAACACTTCCTTCGATTGGCAGTTCAGATTCTTGCCGAGCTTATACCTCAGGTTGGTGTTAGTGTTGCGGTCACCCACTATCTTCACCGGCTTTGAGGCGCGGATACTGCCGTGGTCGGTGGTGAGGATAATCTTACAGTCGCGCTGTGAGAGCGCTTTCAGAAGGTCAGCCATCACCGAATGGCGGAACCAAGAGAGCGTAATGCTGCGGTAAGCCGACTCGTTGTTGGCAAGTTCGCGCACCATCTTCGATTCTGTTCGGGCGTGCGAAAGCATGTCAATGAAGTTGACCACCACCACATTAAGGTCGTTCTTCATCAGATCGCTGAGACGTTCGAGCAGCTTGTCGGCACCGACCGAATCGTTGATCTTGTGGTAAGAGAACGTATCGTGACGACGGAACCTCTCTATCTGCTTCTTCAGCAGCGGCTCCTCGTTGATGTTCTTGCTCTCGTCCTCGTCCTCGTCAATCCATAGTTCGGGGAACATCTTCTCTATCTGCTTCGGCATAAGACCGGAGAAGATGGCGTTGCGTGCGTACTGTGTGGCTGTAGGCAGGATGCTCATATACATGTCTTCTTCAATGTCAAACATGTCGCCGATTTCCTGTGCCAGCAGTTTCCACTGGTCGTAGCGGAAGTTATCTATTACGATGACGAACACCTTGTCGCCGCCGTTAATGGTGGGGAACACCTTGTTCTTGAATATATCCGGGCTCATAAGCGGACGGTCAGTCTGTCCGGGAGCCACCCAACTGAGATAGTTGTTCTTGATGAACTTGGCGAAAGCGTTGTTTGCCTCCTCCTTCTGCATCTGCAGCATCTCCGTCATGCCCGAGTCTGTGTCAGAAAGCTCAAGCTCCCAATGCACAAGTCGGCGATAAACGTCCTTCCATTCATCCACTGTACGGCTGTCGCCGATCTGCATTGTGATGTTCTGGAAGTTCTGCTGATATCCTGTCTGCGTCACTTCCGTGACTATCTGACGCTGGTGTATGTTCTTCTTCAGGGTCAGCAATATCTGGCTTGGATTGACAGGCTTGATGAGATAGTCGGCTATCTTCGAACCTATGGCTTGGTCCATGATGTTCTCCTCCTCACTCTTTGTCACCATGACAACGGGTGTGGCGGGCTGTATGTCCTTTATCACTTGCAGCGTTTCCAGTCCGGTCAGGCCCGGCATCATCTCGTCCAGCAAGATGAGGTCGAAGGTTTGCTGTCGGCATTCCTCTATGGCGTCCGTGCCGTTGCTTACCGTAGTGACATCGTAGCCTTTCTTCTCAAGAAATATGATATGGGCTTTAAGGAGTTCAATCTCGTCATCCACCCATAATAAGTGTCCTGTGCTCATTGTCAATTTCCTTTATTTGATGATGTATTATGTTGCTAATAATCCGTCCGACTCATAGCTTAGAATCCGTCCAACTCGTAATATTCGTCGTCGAAATCCGTGCTGTTGTTCTGCTTCTTCTTCGAGCCTGAGCCGCTGTTTGTGGCAGGTTGTGGGTCGTCACCGAAGTAGAACTCGTCCTCCAGCGACTTTGACGAAGGCTTCTCCTTCTGCGCAGGCTGCTCTTTAACGGCAGGTTTCTGCTCCTTAACGGCAGGTTTCTGTTCGTTAACAGTCGGTTTCTGCTCCTTAATCGTCGGTTTCTGTTCAGTAATCGGCTCCTCTATAATCAGATTCTGCTCAACGTTTGGCTTTGTCGGATTCTCCTTGACGGTCGGCTCCTCCATTATTGTGGTGCCGCCCGGTTCGTCAGTTACGGTCGTGGTCGGCTCCATTGTCACGGTTGTTCCTTCTTCCTTCACGGTATTGCCCATTGTGGGAGCCTCTATGAGCGTCTCGCCCTCATGTTTTCCTTCCGTCGGATTGTCCTGCAAGTCCAGGAAAGTATCGGTAGAACCGTTGCTGCCGTTCGGATTGTCGAGGTCGTACGAGCCGTCTTCCGGCATCTCCCTCTTGTCGTCCTTCGGCTTCGGCGTTGTCACCGCCTCCGGAACATTGAGCAGTTGCTCGTCACTAATCTTTATCGGCGCGAAGTGTTTGTCGTAGAAACGTGCGTAATCGTCGTAGCTGAACTGTCGTCCGAGCAACGGCAAGTTCTTCTCGCTTATTATAATAGTGCGGTTTCTGCCTATCAATGACGTGATGGTCTTGTTGGTGAAGAGCTGTCTAACGTACTGCAGCGCCTCGTCATAGTTGCGGAATCCGCTCACCTTCATTCTGTGAATGCCGTCAGCATCCTCCACGGCGATGTCGAAATTGCGCACGAGGAAGCTGGTGAAGTTATACTTTGCAAGCTCGAAGAGCAGTCGGTTTTCGTCCGTAGAGTCCGGCTTGTAGGCAATCATGAATGTGAAGGCGGCAAATCGTTCGTCCGACAATTCGCGTACAGCGGTAGAGTCGTTGTCGGTCAGCACCTCTGAACGTCTTTCCCAAACATTGTCGAGGTCGAACTTTCCGCCCTTGAGACGCTTTCCTTCGCTGACGCCCTTCACTATCATGCCCGCCATCTCAGCCACTCCGCTCTGCGGCCATTTCTTCACCACCGTGTTCATATCCTCAAGACAACCCTCAGCGTCGCCCTCGTTAAGCTTCGACAATCCGCCTATAAAGACAAACTTGTCGCGGTTGGCGCCGAGCGGGAACCGGCTGTCAGATATGCGCACATTGCCACTCACCTCCGCGTAACGAGCCGCCTTGAAGGCATCGTACGTCGAGGCATACAGCGAGTCTTCCATGTGTACGCCGAGCTTGGCGTTCTCCACGAAGTAAGGGTCGGATAGGAGAGTGGTCCATTCGCTTTCGGGATATTCCTTCTTAAGGCGTTCCACATATCCTTCCGCCACATCCGTTTCGCCCTTCCTCATATAGAGCAGATACATGTGATAATATGCGTCCGCCATCTTCTCGAAGTCGGGATATTGGCTTGTCAGTCGTTTGAGCTGCTTCTCTGAGAGCGGCAGATTGTTGAGCTTGTCCTTGAAGATTACGCCTGCATTGAACAGACCGTCCTCAATTATCTTGTTGCTCGCCTCAATCTGATCCTCCGTGAACGGAATCTGCGCCAGATAATACTCGCGCTTGTGCGGGTCGTTCTGGGCGCTGTCCGCTATCTGAGCCAGCGAGTCCTCTATGGCTTCCTGGCGTGCGATGGAGTCGAGCTGAGCCTCGCTAAGTTCCGTTTCCTCCTGATTGCCGCCGAAGTTCACCACCGTCTTGTTGACGCGCTGCCAGTTGTCGACATTCTCACGCTTGCCCCACATCTTCTGGAAGGCAGACTTACCCTGGCTTACAGCCGTGGCGTTATAGAAATACCACAGACCATTGGTCTGCTGATTCATGTTGTTCTGCTGTCGGTTGTTCTGCTGCTGCATGTTGTTGCCGCCGCCGTTCTGCTGCATTGTCTCCTGCGCATTCTGCTCAGCCAGTCGGTCACGTTCCTCCTTTTCCTTGCGTTTCAGTTCGGCGATGGTTCGGTCGATGGCAGCGTTGCGGTCCTTCTCGTCCATCTTGGCAAGCGTCTGCAGCGAGTCTTGCAGGTGTACGGCATCGGTATATGGCACCAGCTGGTCGAGCACCTTCGAGCGATGAGACAGTTCCTCGTAGTCCTTACGTTCCTTGTCCAGCAGTCCGATGGCCTCGCCATAGCATCTCTGGGCATCGTTATATCGCTCCATCTCCCAATAGATGTCGCCCAACTTGAGCAGGAGCACGCCCTTCTCGATGCCCGACCTTGTGGCTTTGGCGGCACCGCGCTCGTATGCGCTGATGGCTTTAGCCGTGTCGTTCTGAGCCAGATATATGTTGCCGATGGCATAATACACCTGGTCCAGATATTCCTTGTTCTTGTCCGAAGCCGCCATCCTCTTCAGTCGGCTCACCATTTTCTTCCATTGTCCGCCTGACATCACCTCAGTCATGGCAATGCGTGCGTTGAACTCCACCTCGTAAGGCGGATTCTGCCTTATCACGCGCTTGTAGGCACGCATCGCCTCCGCCTTGTTGCCGAGCGCCGCCTGCATCTGTCCCATCAGATACCACTCGCGGGCACGTTGCTTGCGTCGCATCTCATGCTTTATCACCTTTCTGAGATAGGGTATGGCTTTGGCGTAGTCGCCAGTGTGGATGTAGTAGTCGGCGTAGGTGTAGTCCCATTCCTTGCGTGCAGACCAGTGGATGGAGTCGCGCTCCATGTTCCTCACCACGTCTTCGGCGTCGTAGAGCCAACCCTCCTCCAGGTAGCACTTGGCGAGCCAAGCCCTCGACTTGGCGTATATGGCGGGCTGCGTCTGATACAGACGACCCATGTAAGCGAATGTGGAGGCAGCCTCGTCAAAGGCTCCCTTGTAGAACTGCGACCTTCCCATAAGCATCCAAGCCTTCCACAGGAACGGGTTATACTCGCGGCGTGACAGCCACTCGATGTCCTTCTCCGTCTTGCGTCGCTTCTTGTCCCAGACGGGACGCTTCTTGATGCTGTGCAGCTTGATGGTCTTCTGGCATTTCTCTATGGCTTTCTCGAAGTTGCCTTTGCCTATCTCGCGGCTCTGCTTGTTGCCGACGGTGTAGAGCGGCAGCATCTCCGTGAAGTTGTCCTTGTTGCCGTTCTCTTTCTCGAGCGAACCGTCGATGTAGGCAAGCGTACCATTATAATATGTGTTATATCGAGCCTTGAATGAATGCCACCATCTTGTCTTCGCCGTGTTTTTCTGCGTAGAACATCCTGTCGCAGCCAGAAGGACGGCTGCGAGGAGCATTGGGATGATATGTCGGGTCTTTAGGAGATGCAAAATATTATGTGTATAAGTGTGTGTTTAGGAAAAATACTGGGCATACAGTATGCAGGAGAATGTCCTACTTGAGCATGATGAACACTTCGTCCTTCAGCTGGTCGGGCAGTTCGATGCCGCGCAAGTTGAGGCTTCGGCACCATGCCGCCACCTCGTCCTGCCGCATGGTGTAGAGCACGTTGGCAAACTCTTCCACCTCCTCGTCCGTATAAGCGTCCGAAGGTGTGCCTTTGAAGGCGTCCAGTTCTTCGTCGTCGAAGTATTCGATAGGTTTCGTCGAAGCCTCCATCATGCACTCCTGCTCGCACTTCGTCGATGCGGTGCCGTCGCAGGTGGCACAGGTCTGCTCCACGTGTATGGGCGTGTCGTCGTCCTTGCCGCGGTTGGCGATGATCGTGCCTATCGCTGCAAGAACGCCGAGGGCTACTATAGACAGTATCAGTATTGTCACTTGTGCGGTTTTCTTTATATATTATATAATGTGTATTTGTCAGTCCTTTATCTTCTCTATCTTCCATCCAGCCATCTCGAGGTCGTCCCAGAACTGCGGGTACGACTTTGTCACCACCTGCGGATCGTTGATGCGCAGACCGGGGAACTTGATGGCAGCCGGCGCGAACGCCATAGCCATGCGGTGGTCCTGATAGGTTTCGATGGGCTCCATGCTTGCCTCGCAGCGCGTGCCGTCCCAGATGAGCGTGTCACCGTTCTCGTCGTGCAGCACGTAGCCCAGCTTCTTCAGCTCGCACTTCAGCGCCTCTATGCGGTCAGTCTCCTTTATTCTGAGGCTTGCCAGTCCAGTGAGGCGGAAGGGTATGTCCATAAGGGCGCAGGTCACGACGATGGTCTGTGCAAGGTCGGGTGCCGAAAGGAGGTCATAGTCGAGTCGTGGCAGACGGCAGGGCCATTTCTTCAGCCTTACGGTTGGAGCTCCGGTGCCGTTGGATAGGAAGCGGGTTTTCACGCCCATAAGCGAGAAGATATACTTCACGATGGAGTCGCCCTGCTTCGATGCGTCAAACAGACCGTCGAACATCACAGTCGACTCCGGGTCCTCCGCCAAGGTCATCATTTCGTACCAGTATGACGAAGCGCTCCAGTCGCTCTCGATGATATATTTGTGCTGCTCGTAAGGGTGTGGGTTCACTTTCAGCGTCTCTGAGTCGCTCCAGTCGGCGTCAGCTCCGAACTCCCTCATCATCCACAACGTAAGGTCGATGTAAGGACGCGAGGCGATGCCGCCCGTCATCTTTATCTCCAGCCCGTTCTTCAGAACCGGACCAATCATCAGCAGCGCCGAAATATATTGTGAGCTGACGTTGGCAGGTATTTCGATGTATCCGCCGTTGAGCGGCTTGCCCTTTATGCGCAGCGGCGGAAAACCTTCCTCGCCGAGATACTCAATATCGGCACCGAGATAGCGCAGCGCATCCACCAATATCTTTATAGGACGCTGCTTCATGCGCTCCGTACCCGTGATGGTGTGCTCGCCCGGCGTAACAGCCAGGTACGCCGTCATGAAACGCATGGCGGTTCCTGCAGCCTTGATGTCTATGGTGTCAGGCTTATACATCATGGCGTTAACAATCACCTCCGTGTCGTCGCAGACAGACAGGTTCTCCGGCAGCATGTTGCCTTTCGATAGGGCATGGATAATCAAGGCGCGGTTGCTGATGCTCTTGGATGCTGGCAGCTTCACGGTGGCATCAAGCCGCGAAGGAGCGTTGAGTATATATTGCATGTTTGCTGTTTACTTATATTACTATGCAAATTTAACCAAAAATCCTGAATAACAAGATTAATGTAAGTAAAAACAATAAAGTTACGCATTAGTTAACAAACCGTTTGGTTTCCTTATTGGGCAAGAACGCACCGCAAAACAATAAAAAACGCACGAAAAGGAAAAAAAGTTGCTGATAAATTTGGTGGTTTCAATATAAACCCCTACCTTTGCACCCGCTTACAAGAACAACGGGATGTAGCGCAGTTGGTTAGCGCACGCGTCTGGGGGGCGTGAGGTCGCTGGTTCGAGTCCAGTCATCCCGACAGGTTGTAAAGCAAGAAAGTTTTGAACGAAAAAATACAAAATAGATTTTGTAGATTCAAAAATATTTCTTACCTTTGCATCCGCTTTCAAGAAGCAACGCTTTAAAAGCTTTTGGCTCCGTAGCTCAACTGAATAGAGCATCTGACTACGGATCAGAAGGTTGCAGGTTTGAATCCTGCCGGAGTCACAAAGTTGAATAAACTGAAGAGAGGAATTTACGCAAGTAAGTTCCTCTTTTTTTGTATTATGCTAATTGCTAACCTGCAATTCACAAGTTTCCAAGGCTAACATAGGAGGCTACGGCGAGACGCCATAGCCTCCTATGTTTGTACTGCAAGCTTATGTGTTAGCTCAGCGATAAACAGAATTTTGGCGGTAGGTTAAATTGCGGCGTTATTTTTTTGTAAATATTTGAATATTCTGATTTATTGCACTATCTTTGCCTAACGCTATAATACAATCAGTTATGAGACAGTCAGAAGAACGATATATCAGTTTGTTGACCGATTTTGGCTTTAAGCGAATCTTCGGTACAGACCCCAATAAGGAGTTGCTTATCAACTTCCTCAACTCTCTTTTCGATGGTGAGGAAGTGATAAAGGACGTGAAGTATCTCAACAGCGAGAATGTGGGTGACGTGTATACGGAGCGCAAAGCCATATTTGATGTTTATTGTGAGAACGAGCAGGGCGAGAAATTTATTGTGGAGATGCAGAACGCCTATCAGACATACTTCAAGGACCGTTCGCTGTTCTATTCCACCTTTCCTATCAGAGAACAGGCTCCTAAAGGTTCAGACTGGAACTTCTGTCTGAAGAAGGTCTATGTTGTAGCCTTGCTCAATTATAAGATGAGTGATGAGGCTTTCGACAGTTCGGACACAATCCACACTATCGCTTTGATGGATACGAAGACCAACAAGGTGTTTAACGCCAAACTGATGTTTAAGTATGTAGAAGTAGGACGATTTGACAAGACCGATGAAGAGCTCACGTCATTGTCTGACAAGTGGATGTACGTGCTTAAGAATCTGTCGCGCCTTGACAACCGCCCTGCTGCTCTACGCGAGAAGATATTCTCCAAACTTTTTGATGCTGCTGCCGTGGCACGCTTCACTCCTACGGAGTTGCGTGAATACGAGGATAGCCTCAAGGCATATCGCGACATAAAGAACTCGTTGGACACGGCGAAGGAGCAAGGACGAGAGGAAGGCATGGAGGAAGGACTTGCAAAAGGTAGAGAAGAAGGACTTGCGAAGGGACGAGAGGAAGGACTTGCGAAGGGCCGTGCTGAAGGAATAGCGTTAGTAGCAAAGATGATGTATGACAAAGGAATGGACGTTGATGCTATTGCGTCAATGATTGGTATGTCAAAAGGCGAGGTGGAGCGGTTGTGTGAGCAATAAAATAGCGACATCGCCAGATATGGAAAATCAATATGCTGCCGTGCATTCTATTCCCTCTGCCGCCACTCGGTCGCGGATGTTGTTGAGCTCTTCGTGGGTGGCTTTCTGCAATGTGTGGCAGGGTGTGTCGCGGTCAATGGTGTAGATCATCACCTGCTTCGGACGGATAAGCTTAAGCGCTTCTATCCAGGGCGTTACGTAGCGGTCGGACGTGTTGTTGAGGTCTTGACCGCTGATGTCGGTTCCTTTCATGAACATAGTCTGGATGATGACGTTGCCGTGGAATGATCGGAGAGTGCTGATGATGTCGTCAATGTTGTATGCTGACGACGTCGGACGGTCCACGCGGCGGATGTAGTCGATGTCCACGGTGTCGAGCTTCAGGATGTTGTTGTCCACGCGCTCCAGGGCACGATGGACGGCAGACAGATGTGCCATGGTGGAGTTGCTGAGCACCGATACTTTCGCTGCGGGGAAGTAGAGGTTGCGCAGGCGGATGGTGTCGTCCACTATGCCCTCAAAGTCGGGGTGCGTTGTGGGCTCTCCATTACCCGAGAAAGTTATGACGTCCAGTTTTTTATGTATGTCTTTCATCTCCTTTAGCTTTCTTTCCAGGCATTCCGCCACGTGCTGTCGTGACGGACGCGGCAGGGTGGGGCGGCGCATGGCGTTGTAGCCCACCTCACAATAGATGCAGTCGAACGTGCAAATCTTGCCGTCGCTCGGGTTGACGTTCACGCCGAGCGAGATGCCCAGACGCCGGCTGTGTATGGGTCCGACGATGGGAGAAGGATATAAAGCTGTTGGCATAAGATTATATATGTATATTATTAATGTATAGTGCAAAGTTAAGCAATGTGTGTGATATACTGTCCGATAGTCCGAAAAAGCTTGTTAATTGACGTTAATCAGTCGCTGAAACCAATATTTTTTTGTTCCTTTGCAAGAAATTTGGAGTAATATATCCTTTTGGAAATGGCAAAGAAAAAAAAGAAGACCGGCAATCGTCATGGATTGCAGGCAGTAACGCTATGTATAAGCACGGCAATGGTGCTTATCTTATTGGGCCTCGTGGTGTTCTCCGTGTTCACCGCGCGCAACCTTTCTGAATATGTCCGTCAGAACATCGTGGTGACAATGGTGCTTCAGGACGACATGACGTTGGGAGAGGCACAGCAGTTCTGTGCCCGTCTGCGCACGCGTCCTTACATCCACAAGCTTACGTACGTCAGCAAGGAGGAGGCGCTCCGTGAGGGCATCCGCACGCTGGGCACCGACCCGCGCGAGTTTGCCGACACCAATCCTTTCCTTTCTTCTGTGGAAGTGACGCTCAAGTCCGACTATGCCAATTCGGACTCGCTCGTCTATATCTCGCGTGAGCTGAAGAACTATCCGAAGGTAAGCGAGGTGAAGTATGAGAAGGACCTCGTGGACAGCGTGAATGCCAACATCGCCAAGATCAGCGTGGTGTTGCTCAGCATAGCCCTGCTGCTCACCATCGTGTCGTTCTCGCTCATCAACAACACTGTGCGTCTGAGCATCTATGCCCGCCGCTTCTCCATCCATACGATGAAGCTCGTAGGTGCGTCATGGGGATTCATCCGTGCTCCTTTCGTGCGTCACTATATGCTGCTGGGCTTGCTTGCCGCCATCATCGCGTGCTGCGCCCTCGGCGGAGCCATCTACGCCCTTTACGTGTATGAGCCAGCCGTCCTTGACATCCTTACATGGGACGTGCTCGCCATAACAGCCGGTGTGGTGGTGTTCTTCGGACTGTTCCTGACAGCCATCTGCGCTACGATTTCTGTGAACAAGTTCCTCAGAATGAAGGCTGGCGACCTGTATAAGATTTAAATATATACATTACATAACAAATTCAATTTCAGTTATAAAATGGACAAAAGAAATTATGCTTTCGGAAAGACAAACTTCATTCTGTTGGCAGTAGGAATGGCAATCGTCATTCTTGGTTTTGTGCTCATGAGCGGTGCAGGAAGTGACGAGGGCGTGTTCTCCGCCGACATCTTCAGCGCCCGTCGCATAAAGTTGGCTCCAGCCGTATGCTTCATCGGCTTTATCTCCGTGATATACGCCATCATACGCAAGCCGAAGGATTAAAAACTCAGGGTACGCATGCCCGTGAAGGGTTTGATAGTTAACATTTATAGAACTTAATACGTAATTAAAAAGTGAATTGGTTTGAAGCTTTAATCCTTGGTATCGTCCAGGGACTTACTGAATATCTGCCTGTCAGCAGTAGTGGTCATCTCGCAATCGGCTCTTATCTCTTCGGCATCGAAGGAGAAGAGAACCTTGCATTCACAGTGCTCGTGCATGTAGCCACGGTGATGAGTACGTTCGTGGTGCTGTGGAAGGAGATCGACTGGATACTGAAGGGACTCTTCAAGTTCGAGATGAACGCCGAGACAAAGTACTTCCTCAATATCGTCGTTTCGATGATTCCTATCGGCATCGTCGGTGTGTTCTTCAAGGACAAGGTAGAGGAAATCTTCGGTTCGGGTCTTCTTATTGTAGGCTGCATGCTGTTCGTTACGGCAGCCCTGCTCGCCTTCTCTTATTTTGCCAAGCCCCGTCAGCGTGAGAACATCTCAATGAAGGATGCCTTCATCATCGGTCTGGCACAGGCTTGCGCCGTAATGCCCGGTCTGTCGCGTTCTGGTTCGACCATCGCCACAGGTCTGCTCCTCGGCAACAAGAAGGAGAAGCTGGCACAGTTCTCTTTCCTCATGGTCATCCCGCCCATCCTCGGCGAGGCACTCCTCGACGTGCTGAAGGCTGTGAAGGGTGAGGAGGCGTTCGGCGACATCAGCGTACTGCCGCTCGTAGTTGGCTTTATTGCAGCATTCGTAAGCGGATGTCTGGCTTGCCGTCTGATGATAAACCTCGTGAAGAAAGGCAAGCTTATCTACTTTGCCGTTTATTGTGCCATCGTCGGAGCAATCACCGTCGCTTGCTCTTTGATGTAAATATCATAGACTATATACATTATTATATATATACAAACACTTATTGAATGAATTTCACCAAGGGCGAAGTTATCGCCATTAACAAGCCGCTCGGTATGACGAGCTTCGGTGCCCTGGCGTTTGTCCGCACCCGCATCTGCAAGCGTCTTGGCGTAAAGCGCATCAAGATTGGTCATGCCGGTACGCTCGATCCGCTTGCCACCGGTGTGCTGGTGCTCTGCACGGGACGCTTAACGAAGCGCATTGAGGAATTTCAGCTACATGGCAAGGAGTATGTCGCCACGCTGCAGTTCGGCGCCACCACTCCGAGCTACGACATGGAGCATCCCGTGAACGAGACCTTTCCGACTGACGCCATCACACGTGAGTCGCTGGAGCAGGTTCTGACACAGTTCGTGGGCGACATCGAACAGATTCCGCCGACGTTCAGCGCGTGCAAGGTGAACGGCCAGCGTGCCTACGACCTCCGTCGCAATGGCGCCGACGTGGAGCTGAAGCCGAAGCACATACGCATTGACAGCATCGAACTCATGGATTTCTCTCCCGAAACCATGCAAGCCACCATCCGTGTGGCGTGCGGAAAGGGAACCTACATCCGAGCTCTCGCACGCGACATCGGACGTGCTCTCCAGTCTGGGGCTTACCTTACGCAGCTCTGCCGCACCAAGTCGGGCGACAGTCATATCGAGAACTGCCTGTCACTCGACACCTTCGAGGAATGGCTCGCAAAGCAGACCATCGAGACTGACGACGATGCGCAGCAGCCATCGCAGACACCCCAAGTTTAATCATCCCCACCCCGAACAAATACAACATCTTTTATATAGCAGACATGAAGTTATCACAGTTCAAGTTTAAGTTGCCAGAAGAGCAGATAGCACTCTATCCGCATAGCATATACCGTGAGTTCGAAAACGACAACGGCGAGAAGGAGACGTTCCGCATCACACGCCGTGACGAATGCCGACTCATGGTCCTTCACAAGAAGTCACAGACCATCGAAATGTATAAGAAGGACGCTGACGGCAATCCTATTGAGGGTGAATTCCTTGATTTCCGCAACATCCTCGACTATTTTGACGAGCACGACACCTTTATCTTCAATGATACGAAGGTGTTCCCCGCACGCCTTTATGGCACGAAGGAGAAGACAGACGCCAAGATTGAGGTGTTCCTCCTGCGCGAGCTGAACGAAGAGATGCGCCTTTGGGACGTTCTCGTCGAGCCGGCACGAAAGATACGTATCGGCAACAAACTCTTCTTCGACGAGTCGGGAACAATGGTGGCTGAGGTTATCGACAACACCACCAGCCGCGGACGTACGCTGCGATTCCTCTACGACTGTCCCCACGACGAGTTCAAGCGCGAGCTTTATGCGCTCGGCGAGGCTCCGCTCCCACGATACATCATCGACCGCCGCGACAATCCGCACGGTACGGAGGAAGACTTCGACGACTTCCAGTGCATCTTCGCCAAGAACGAAGGTGCCGTTACGGCTCCTGCCACAGGACTCCACTTCTCGCGTGAGCTTATGAAGCGCATGGAGATTCGTGGTATCAACTTCGCATACATCACCCTCCATTGCGGTCTTGGCAACTTCCACGACATTGAGGTGGAAGACCTTACAAAGCACAAGATGGACTCGGAGCAGATGCACATCGGTGCTGAGGCATGTAAGATTGTCAACGACACGAAGCGTGCAGGACATCATGTATGCGCTGTAGGCACAAGCGTGGTTAAGGCTACGGAGACTGCTGTGGGTACTGACGGAATGCTCAAGGAGTATGACGGATGGACCAATAAGTTTATCTTCCCGCCCTACGATTTCGGACTGGCAGACACGATGGTGTCAAACTTCTACCATCCTTACTCAACTCTCCTCATGGAGACCTGCGCCTTCGGTGGCTACGATCTCGTGATGGAGGCATACAATCTCGCCGTGAAGCACGGATACATGTTCGGTTCGTACGGCGATTCGTTGCTGATTCTCAACGATTAGTCGGCAAAGCCAATTAGGAGTTATGGGTTAGGAGTTCCTAACTCGTAACTCCTAATTCAGCTTTACGGCTTTGTTAATTAGTGTATAATATCATTCTTCTAAATAAAAATGCGGAAGAAAATGTTTGATATTTCGTTCATTATGTCTATATTTGCAAAAAATATATAAACTATTATCATAAATAATCATTAACGTTAGATGAAAAAATCTTTACTTTTGGCTATTGCAAGCACTTTCGCTGTGTCTGCAATGAACGCACAGCCCTTTGCCGAGGGAGTGAAGCACTTTAGTGATGCCCCCGTTGCAAAGCGTCTTGTGGCTTCTGTAGGTAAGGCTGCCAAGAAGGCACCCGCTGCAGCAAAGCCTGTTTATTACCTCTCGCCTGAAGGCTCACTCTTCCAGGACTATGACCGTGACGGTCAGCTTTGGGGCGCTTCTTACCTCGTTGTGCCAGCTAACCAATGGGTGAAGTTCGAGAAGGCAGGTAAGGCTACAGGTCCTTACCTCTGGCATCAGAATATCTTCGACTTCTATGGCGAACTCACTTCTTATGACCGCACAGGTCAGACAGGCAGCAACTACCGCTCAGATGCTGACGACAACTTCTATCTGAAATCAAGATTCAACGCTCGTGACGCTGCTCCGACAATCGTCTGCGGCACAGACTCGTTCACACTTTGCGACGACAACGAATACTGGCTTACTGACAATCCCTACGCTTCTAAGGCTTATTACACAAAGATGCTCGCTGGCGAGGATCAGGTGGCACGTCGTATCCAGCCCGTTGCCTTCACCGATTCGCACGTAAGTCTGATACAGCTCGGTGGTCTGGAGAGCAATTATGTATACGGCTCAGGTAAGCTCGTTAGCGACGGCATTACATACACAAGCACTGGTGTTTACCAGAACTTCCCGAAGCCGATGGCTCCTCTGTACGTGGAGGATATCTTCTTCAACGCACTCTCTAATGCTTACAGTCCGATACCTGCTGGCAAGGAACTCAAGCTCGTGGTTCGCAATATCATCGAGGGCGAGAACGGACAGCGCATCCCTGGCGATAAGGTCATCGCTGAGATGACATGTACACCTGATTCGGTTAAGGATCTTGGTGGCGTAAACGCAGGCGACCTCTACTTCAATACCTTCAACCTCGTGTTCACACAGAAGGTGGACGGCAAGGCTAAGGGCTTCGTTATCAATGAGCCTTTCTCAGTTGTTGTTTACGGATTCGACCAGGAGGGTGTTGACGTAGGTTTGACAGGTAGCGCAATTCCTTATTATGTGCAGGGCATGGAGCCTGCTCAGGGCACATTCTCATTGGGCACAACCTCTGCTTACGTAAATCTCTATGGCGAAAACAACGTGGCTCTCCATGCTACGTTCAGCGCTATGTATGACTACTGCAACCCGTACATCGACGAGGACGGCAACTTCGGTATCGTAAAGGTGGACGACTCGGGCAATGGTTGCCAGGCTGTAGCTGACAAGCAGAATCAGTTCGGCGGTGGCGTGCTCTCGGTTAACTCTCCTTGGTATGACGAGGAAGGCAACGAGAACTATGAGATTTCCGGCGCTGCTGACTGGGTTAAGGGCATCAACGTCGACGCTCAGACATATTCTGACTACGGTATCGTAGTATTGAAGTTCTCTTGCGACCCACTTCCTGAAGGCGTAAGCACACGTTCATGCAAGCTCTCTCTCAAGGGTGTGCGTGGTTCAGCTTCTACAGAGGACATCATCGTCTTCCAGGGTGAGAACATCTATACAGCCATCGGCTCTGTTAAGGCAGACGGTAAGGCAGACGGTAAGGCATACAACGTGGTAGGACAGCGCGTTTCTGACAACGCCAAGGGTCTTGTAATCAAGAACGGCAAGAAATTTTTCCTTAAGTAATACATCTTTCCTTAAGTTATAATTAAGGTAAAGAGTACAGAAATCCCCGGAAGGGAGAAGCTAAGCTCTTCGGTAAGAACGATACTTACTTTTCCCTTGCGGGGTGTTTTTTATCAAACTAACTTAAACCTTTGACGCCTGTATGCGTCAAATAAAAGAATATAGTGAGTTATAATATATCGTGAATAATCGATTTTTGAAAACACTTAGATAAATCTATTAATTATGTTTAAACTTTTCCCTACACTTTCACGTGCGATGATGGCAGCAGCTATGCTCCTTCCGTCTACGATGAACGCGCAGACTCCGTCCACGGCATCAGCTTATGATGTTCCGTTCTCTGAATTGTGGATGAGCTGGAAGTCTGACCTCAAGAACAACGTATGGACCGTTGAGGACAAGAACAATGACAAGATCACATGGGGTGCTGATCTCGGTGTCGGCAACTTGATGTGCTACGACGGATCTGCCCAGAAGCAGGACGCCGACGACTGGATTGTTTCTCCTCCTATAAAACTCGTGGCAGGACAGGCTTATCGTGTTGAGACAAGCGCTTTCCGTTCACCGCAGGGTGGACAGGGCGAGCTCTCCATCGCTTATGGTCTTAGCGACGATCCTTCTGAATACACCACCATTGTGGACAAGACAGCCGTTACGTCAGCCCTCTCTTGGGGCGGAACGCTTAATGCTACACAGCTCTCGGGAGTCTTTACTGCTCCCACAACCGGTAATTATCGCTTCGGCATCCATGCGACAAGCAAGCAGCGCGGCGCCATCCTTTTGAACGGCGTGAAGGTGACTTCAGAGGCTGCCACATCAGTACGTCCCGCTACTATCAACGACCTTGTGGTTGAGGTAGGTGCGAAGGGTGCTATTTCTGCTAAGGTGAAGTTCACCGTTCCTGCAAAGGACTATAAGGGTCGCCCCTGTCCTTCGGTATCAAGAGTACAGATTTATCGCGACTATAATGACCTCATAAAGGTTTACGAGAATCCTACTCCAGGTCAGCAGATAGAATGGAACGACGAGGCTGTAACTGGCGGCAAGCACGTATATAGCGTATACACCACTGCCAATGACATCCGCTCGGACGAGGCTCAGGCATCAGTATATGTGGGCGTGGATACACCGATGGCTCCGCAGAACGTACGCGTTTGGGACAACCTCGACGGTACTGCTAAGTTGATGTGGGATGAGACCACAGAGAACAGTGGTGCTAACGGCGGTTACGTGGATATCTCAGAACGTTATTATCAGGTTTACCTCTTGGAGTATGGTTATCTGAAGGAGCCTGGTGCTAACTATCAGGGACTTCTCAAGCCAGAGTATACTCTTACGGACGTCAACTATGAAGGTTCGCAGTACGTAAAGCAGTATGTTGTACAGACTCTGACCAACACACCGACCGACACACTTGCTATCAGCGAGTACGGACGTTATGGTTTCGCTGTAGGTAAGCCTCACGCTATGCCTTGGGTGGAATCGTTCCCCGGCAAGACTCTTGGAGCCGGTCCGTGGATGATTGACGCTACTCAGACCGGTCGCTTCGGTTTGGGTGAGGAATCACAGGACAACGACAACGGTAGCCTTATCTTCTCTCCGCAGAAGGGACAGACACGTGCTTGCATCCAGGGTCCGAAGGTGGATATCTCTAATGCCGGTAACCCGCAGATTGTGTTCTGGTATTATGCAGTGCCAGGAACAGACGGCAAGATCACAATGAAGATTCTCCGCAACGGTCAGACAATGGAGACAGCTGGAGTTGTTGACTATAATGAACTCGAAGGTGAGCAGGGCTGGCGCTCAGCAGCGTTCGACCTCTCTCAGTTCTCAACCACAGGTACAGAGAACGGTTACATCCGTCCGTTTATCTATGCTGAGGCAGAGAACACATCCATACAGATTGACAACATCAAGATTTATGATGCTGTAGCAAGCAACATTGAGGCCACTATCGTAGCTCCTGCTCACGTTCAGAAGGGCAAGAAGTGCGGCGTTACCATCAACGTAACAAACCTCGGTACTGCTAAGGCTTCAGGTTATACAGTAAGTCTCTATGTTGACGGCAAGAAGCTTGAGACACAGGAAGGTGAGGATCTTGAGCCAAACGAGAAGGCATCTTACGAGTTCGCTTTCACTCCGAACCTCTACACTGAAGAAATCTCTGTACAGGGTCAGGCAGACTGGGACGCTGACGTTGTTCCTGAGAACAACCTTACAGAGGAGAAGATTGTTTACGTAACATCAGCAGTTCTCCCCGGTATCACCGACCTCGCACTTCAGCAGAATGGCTCAAACGCCGTTCTTACATGGACAGCCATGAACAATGTTGAGGGAACAACAGTATATGACAGCTTCGAGAACTACTCACCGTGGCTTATCTCTAACGTAGGCGACTGGACTCTCTACGACGGCGACAAGGCTGGTACATACGGCTTCGGCGGTATCACATATCCTCACATGAAGGAAGCTGTTTCGTTCATCGTATTCAACCCCTGGCAGGTTTCAGGCATTTCAAGCAATGAAATGGACTTGTTCGCATCTGTATTCAATCCGCGTTCAGGCAAGCAGTTCATGCTCGCTAACGCCGCTACTATCGACACTGGTACACCTACAAACGACTGGCTCATCTCGCCGGAACTCTCAGGCGAAGAGCAGACTGTTTCGTTCTGGGTTAAGGCTCCTAACGATAATGTGACAAACAACGATCAGTATCAGAATGCTGGTCCTGAGACCTTCGACGTTTACTACTCAGAGGATGACAACAATCCTTCTTCTTTCATCAAGATCAACAAGGAGTCGCTTGAGGCAACATGCAACTGGACAAAGCACGAGATCAACCTTCCTGAGGGAGCTCTCTACTTCGCTGTCGTTTACACAACAACAGGTGGTCTGACTGCTTACAACTTCGAGCCTAACTACTTCTGCGTGGACGACGTTACTTACAAGACAGGTGGTCTCAAGGTAATGGGTTACAACGTTTATCGTGACGGCGAACTCGCTAAGAAGCTTGATGCTAACACCACTACATGGACTGACACGGAGGCTACTGGTACACACACTTACGTGGTTATCACCGTTTATGCTAACGGCGAATCACTCGCTTCTAACACAGTGGGTGTAGGCGATAACTGGACTGGCATTGACGACATCGTTGTTGCTCCAAACAACGCTAATGCACCGATATACAACATCGCTGGTCAGCGTGTAGGCAACAACCTCAAGGACGTTAAGGGTGGCATCTTCATCCAGAACGGACGCAAGGTCGTTGTGAAATAATGCAAAAAATCGTTAACTCGATAAATTTTATTTAGGTGAATGCGGATGTAATTGGACAAAAAGTTGTACCTTTGCATCCGCATTTGCACAAATAATAATTTTAATTTCAAAAAGTTCTATGTATTTAGATCAGGCAAAAAAACAAGAGATCTTTGGACAGTACGGAAAGTCTAACACTGATACTGGTTCAGCTGAGAGCCAGATAGCATTGTTCTCATACCGTATTTCCCATTTGACGGAACATCTTAAGAAGAACCGTAAAGATTATACTACCGCACGTTCACTGACACAGCTGGTAGGAAAGCGCCGCGCATTGCTTAACTATCTGTACGACCGCGACATCAATCGCTACCGTGCTATCATCAAGGCCCTCGGCCTCCGTAAGTAATACGCACAAGGCACTAAAGCTTAAGACAACACAAGGTCCCGACATTTCCAAGTGGAAATTTCGGGACCTTTGCGTTTTGTATGGAAAAATATTCGTAACTTTGCAAAAGTTTTTTAAGGTACAAAATAAATGCAAGACATTAGAAACATTGCGATTATTGCCCATGTCGACCATGGCAAGACCACACTTGTGGACAAGATGATGTTGGCGGGCAAGCTGTTCCGCGACGGCCAGGATAACAGTGGCCAGGTGTTGGACTCCAACGACCTGGAGCGTGAACGAGGAATAACCATCCTTTCCAAGAACGTTTCTATCAACTGGAAAGGTACGAAAATCAATATTATTGACACCCCGGGTCACTCCGATTTCGGAGGAGAGGTGGAGCGAGTGCTCAATATGGCAGACGGATGCATCCTGCTCGTCGATGCCTTTGAGGGCCCGATGCCACAGACACGCTTCGTGCTTCAGAAGGCATTGCAGATTGGTCTGAAGCCCATCGTCGTTGTCAACAAGGTGGACAAGCCCAACTGTCGCCCTGAGGAGGTCTATGAGATGGTGTTCGATCTTATGTTCTCTCTCAACGCTACAGAGGATCAGCTCGACTTCCCCGTTGTTTACGGTTCGGCAAAGAATGGTTGGATGGCTGAGGACTTCAATGCTCCTACAGACAATATCGACTATTTGCTCGACAAGATTGTGGAGATTATCCCCGCACCTAAGGTGCTTGAGGGCACACCGCAGATGCTTATTACGTCGCTCGACTATTCGAGCTACACCGGTCGCATCGCTGTAGGTCGTGTTCATCGTGGCACGCTCAAGGAGGGAATGAACATCACCATCGCTCATCGTGACGGCTCTATGGAGAAGACACGCATCAAGGAAGTGCACGTATTCGAGGGTATGGGTCAGAAGAAGGTGGACGAGGTTCACTCTGGCGACATCTGTGCCATCGTAGGTCTGGAGCGCTTCGAGATTGGCGACACCATCTGCGACTTCGAGAATCCCGAGCCGCTGCCTCCTATCGCCATTGACGAGCCTACAATGAGCATGCTCTTCACCATCAACGATTCGCCCTTCTTCGGCAAGGAAGGCAAGTTCGTGACATCACGTCACATCAACGACCGTCTTCAGAAAGAGCTTGAGAAGAACCTCGCTCTCCGCGTTCGTCCTTTCGAGGACACCACAGATAAGTGGATTGTCAGCGGACGTGGCGTACTTCATCTCTCTGTCCTCATCGAGACAATGCGCCGTGAGGGTTATGAGCTTCAGGTGGGACAGCCGCAGGTTATCTACAAGGAGATAGACGGACAGAAGTGTGAGCCTATCGAGGAACTCACCATCAACGTTCCTGAGGAGTTCGCCAGCAAGATGATTGATATGGTGACACGCCGTAAGGGAGAGATGACATCCATGCAGACTCTCGGCGAGCGCGTTGACATCGAGTTCGACATTCCCTCACGTGGTATCATCGGTCTGCGTACCAATGTGCTCACAGCCAGCCAGGGCGAGGCCATCATGGCACACCGTTTTAAGGAATATCAGCCGTACAAGGGCGAGATAGTACGTCGTATGAACGGTTCGATGATAGCCATGGAGACCGGCACAGCATACGCTTATTCCATCGACAAGCTGCAGGATCGCGGCAAGTTCTTCATCGATCCGGGTGAGGAAGTCTACGGCGGTCAGGTAGTAGGCGAGCACGTTCACGACAACGACCTCGTCATCAACGTAACCAAGGCTAAGCAGCTCACCAACGTGCGTGCCAGCGGTTCGGACGAGAAGGCCCGCGTTATCCCGAAGACCGTGATGAGTCTTGAGGAATGTCTTGAGTATATCAAGGGCGACGAGCTGGTGGAGGTTACTCCTAAGAACATCCGTATGCGCAAGATTATTCTTGACCATCTTGAGCGTAAGCGCAACAACAAGGACTAATTTCTTGTAAATCGAATATATTTTCAGAGTGTTTCAAGGCTGTGAAGTCTCGGAACACTTTTTTTGTATATACGCCTTGCTAATAAATCTTGCGTAGATACAATAATCTGGCATTTCTCCGTTATTATAATAACAAGACACAGCAATAATAGTATCATAATGTTATGACAATAAACCGTAATCACATTAAAAGAATCTTCCTCGCCTTGTCGTTGCCGGCATTGACCATAGCTTCGTACGCCCAGCATCCTGCGGCAGGCACCTTCTCTGTCATTCCGCGCCTCGGCGTAAGCCTGTCGTCGCTCTCCGGTATGACGATAAAGACAACGGACGCAGTGGAGCATACGCCGCGTTTCAAGCCCGGTGTCGTGGCTGGTGTCGACTTCGACTATCAGTTTATGCCCAATCTCTCGGTCATGGTGGGCGTGCGTTATTCGCAGCAGGGATGTAAGTATGACAATACGAAGACCGAGACCACCACGCTGGACGGCAATCATCAGGTCGTCAGAATCACTGGCTCTGGATATAGCGACTGGAAAACTCAGCTGCATCTTCTCACCGTACCAATTATCCTGAACGGATACATCGGTCCGGGTCTTGCCATCAAGACGGGTGTGGAGATAGGCTTCCCGCTGTCTGGACGCATGAAGTATACCGAGACCGGATACACCACCAACGACAAAGGTGTGACCGTCTACACTAAGCCCGAGTATTTCGATTGCGACCTGAAGCCTGCGCTTTCCAGTGTGTCCGTAGCCATCCCCGTGGGTGTGAGCTACGAGTTCTCCAACGTGATAATAGACGCCCGTTATAACTTAGGCCTCACCAATCTGCAGGGCAAGCTCGACGTTGGTGACAAGGTGAAGAGTAGGGTGGTTGAATTTACGGCTGCTTACAGATTCAAGTTGTAAACAAATTATAGGACAAGATAAAAACAAAACGAGAGTGTGACAATCTTCATTGACACACTCTCGTTTTTCGTATTATATAGCTCCAACATTATATAGCTTTACACAGCTCCGTTCCTTACACGAGGTGGCTGATCAGTTCCTCGCGGTCGCCTTCGAGCATATCGATGACCGGAACCTCCACCATTGTGTAGCAACCCGGCTGCAGGCGCATTGTTGCGCGAGCCACGTTGACGAGCACCTGACCTGTAAGAGCAGGATTGTTGATGCTCATTATGAATTCCATGCGCTGGTTCTGAGTCTTGCCGCTCACACCCTTGCGAGTGAGATGAACGCCGTGTCCCATGTCGCGGACGGCGTCTACAGAGGGCACCTCGAATACGTGAGTCTCGTCGTTAGAGAAGTAGGGGTCAGCCTTGATAGCGGCAGTAACGTCCTCCAGCTTTGCGCCTTCCTCCAGCTCCACGTAAACCATGCGGCGATGCAGACCTTCGCCCTTAGGAATGGTCATGGAGAGAGCGTTCTTCACGCCCTCCTTCGAGCGTACGCAAACGCTGTGACCCATTGACATGCCCGGTCCGAAGTTGGTGTAGCTGAGTCCCTTCGGAGCCAGACTCTGCATCAGAGTGCGGACAATCGAGTCAGAACCCGGATCCCAACCTGCTGAGATGATGCTCACGGCGTTGTGCTCCTTGCAGATGGGCATGAGCGTGCGGCGATAGCTGACGATGGACGAATGGATGTCGAAGCTGTCCACGGTGTTGATGCCCAAGGGCAGAATCTGCTTGGCATACTCCTCGCAAGAACGCGAAGGAGTGGCAAGGATGGCAACGTCCACGTCCTTCAGTTCGCGGATGTCCTTCACCACCTCATACTGAGCCAGCTCAGCCGGCTTGTTCTCAGCTCCGTGGCGGCGTACGATGCCAGCCACCTCAAAGTCGCCGGCAGCCTCAAGCGCCTGCAATGTGTATTGTCCGATGTTGCCGTATCCTACTACGGCTGCTCTGATTTTCTTCATTTCTTTTATTTTTGCTTTTGATTATTGTTAATGTTGAGTTTCTTTTTTCTGCCTACAAATTTACGCAAAAAAATTATTAGCCTTTCCTATCTGTTCGTCTTTTTTACTTTTTTATTCCTTTTTTCTGACAATCCGTAATAAACACAGCATACTTGTGTTATGTATTGTCGTTGCATCGCATGGATTTATAGATAAATGTAACGCGCATCCATCTATCTCTGTCAAACGTCAATCCTTCCCCCGCATCCAATCATTAAACATTCCTAATTATGACGCCACATCCCCGATAACCCGTGGAAAATGCGTAACTTTGCACATTAGTTATGAACAGAACTTTCCATCAGCAATTCAATTATCACGGGCTTGTCGTGCTGCTCCTTCTCGCAGCTTTGGCTTTGTGGTGTTTTCTTTCCCGACAGGGTATGTTGCCGCTCGTCGGTCTTTGTTGCCTTCTGCTCGGCGCCGCTGTCGTCGACCGGTTGGTGAATACCACCTATGTCTTCACTTCCGACGGTATGCTCACCATATCGCACGGTCGTCTGGGCAGAAAACTTGTCATCCCCGTGGTGCAGATAGTGAAGGTAACCCGTCATCCCGCAAGCCTTTTCACAGCCAGCCATCTCGTCATCGAGTATGGCATCAGCCGCATCACTTACGCCCAACCCTCTGACCAGAAAGGCTTCATTGAGGAGGTGAAGCGACGTCAGGACGAAAACAGCCTATAAAAGAAGATATATAAAGAACGGATATGTATTTCAATAACCATACATTTATAAATAAGGATACTTTTATTACCAGACTGCTCAGAAGCGCCGTGCTCGTCATGGCGCTCCTTTCCACATTCTCTTACGTCCGTGCACAGGAGGTATATCTCGAAGACGACGACTCGCTCTCCGTGGATTCCATGTCCATGGACACCCTCTCCGTGCGTTCGCAGACCCTTCCGTGGCATCTCGCCGTGAAAGAAGAACTCGACCACATGCTGCAGGCAGACATGTTCAGCACGTCGCAAGTGGGAATGATGGTCTACGACCTTGACGCCGACTCCGTGCTCTATGCCCATGGCGAGCGCCAGCTCCTCCGTCCTGCCTCCACCATGAAGGTGCTGACAGCCATTGCTGCCATCGACAAGTTGGGCGGCAGCTATCAGTTCAAGACCGAGCTTTGCTATACCGGCGAGGTTAGTGACCGTACGCTCCATGGCAACATCTATTGCGTCGGAGGCTTCGATCCTCGCTTCAATAACGACGACATGCGAGCCTTCGTGGAGGGCGTGCGCAAGATGGGAGTGGACACTATCCGAGGCTATATCTATGCAGACAAGTCGATGAAAGACTCCGACTTGGCAGGTGAGGGATGGTGTTGGGACGACGACAATCCTGTGCTCTCGCCCCTGCTCATCGGCAGAAAAGACCTGTTCGTGGAGCGCTTCATACGCGAGCTTTCAGAAGCCGGCATCGTGGTGGAAGCCAATATCTCCGAGCGCCAGCGACCCGACGACGCCTTCTGCATTGTCAGCCGATTCCATACCATCGACCAGGTGTTGATGAAGATGCTTAAGGAGAGCGACAATCTCTATGCCGAGTCGATGTTCTATCAGCTTGCAGCCGCCACTGGCAACCGTCCTGCGAAGGCTTCGCACGCCGCTTCCGTCATCGGACGTCTTATCACAAAGGTGGGGCTCAATCCGCGCCGTTATCGCATTGCCGACGGTAGCGGACTTTCGCTTTACAACTATCTGTCTGCGGAAGTGGAGGTGGCGTTGCTGCGCTATGCCTTCCGCAATAACAACATCTACCTGCATCTCCATCCTGCGCTTCCCGAAGCCGGCGTTGACGGCACATTGCGCTCACGCATGAAGGGCACGTTCACGAGGGGCAATGTCTTCGCCAAGACAGGAACGGTGACGGGAATTTCTTCGCTTGCAGGATATTGCACGGCAGCCAACGGACACCGTCTGGCATTCTCCATCATCAATCAGGGCGTAATGCACGCCTCCAACGCACGCCGTTTCCAGGATCGTGTCTGCACGCTCCTCTGCCAACCCTAACCCTTCACCCATATACATCGCCCTCCTTTTATCCTCCACAATAACATGATACAGCAAGAACTGGTATTCCAGATACGCCAGAGCTTCGGCTTCCAGCCCACCGCCGACCAGGAGAAGGCTCTCCAGACGTTCGCCTCATTCCTCACCGACCGCGACGACCGTGCCGTGATGATAATGCGCGGTTCGGCTGGTACGGGCAAGACGTCGCTCTCCGGTGCCATCGTGCGCACCATGCTGCGTCTGCGTCAGCGTGTGGTTCTGCTTGCGCCGACGGGACGTGCAGCCAAGGTGTTCGCCGTCAATTCGGGCACGCCGGCTTCCACCGTCCATCGCCGCATTTACCGTCAGAAAGCATTGGAGGGCGCTTTCTCGCTTGCTCCCAACATGCTCACTGACACGCTTTTCATGGTGGATGAGGCTTCGATGATAGCCAACGAAGGACTGCCGGGCGGCGTCTTCGGTACGGGACGACTGCTTGACGACCTCGTCCAGTTTGTCTATTCCGGCCGCAACTGTCGTCTGATGCTCATCGGCGACAAGGCACAGTTGCCTCCGGTGGGGGAGGAGGAGTCGCCGGCGCTGTGCTCAGACTTCATTGCGGGCTACGGACTGACCGTCTATGAAACTGACCTGCGTGAGGTGCTCCGTCAGAGCGAGCAGTCAGGCATTCTCTATAACGCCACCGTCATCCGCCAGATGATAACGCATGACGAGGTGACGCAGCTGCCGAAGATTCGTTTCAGCGGTTTCGCCGACATCATCTGCGTGCCTGGCGACGAGCTGATAGAGACGCTTGCCACGAGCTATTCGGAGGTGGGCATGGACGAGACGATGGTGGTGGCACGGTCAAACAAGCGTGCCAACATCTACAATCAGGGCATCCGCAATCAGGTGTTGTGGCGTGAGGAGGAACTGACGTCGGGCGACTGGCTGATGGTGGTGCGCAACAATTATTACTGGACGGAGCAGGACAAGGCGTCTGCCGACCAGAAGGACAGCCATGCGCCGAGCTTCATCGCCAATGGTGACCGTGCCGTCATTCTGCGCGTCAGGAATCGCCGCGACCTCTATGGCTTCCATTTTGTCGACCTTTGGCTTCAGTTCCCCGACTATGACAATTACGAGATTCAGGTGACGGCTCTCACCGATTCGCTCCAAACCGAAGCACCAGCCTTGACGCAGGAGCAGAGTCTGCATCTCTTCGAGCAGGTGATGCTCGACTATGCAGACATCCCGAGAAAGCCCGACCGCTTCAAGAAGCTGAAAGCCGATCCATACTATAACGCCTTGCAGATAAAATATGCGTATGCCGTGACGTGCCACAAGGCGCAGGGCGGTCAATGGGCGCACGTCTATGTAGACCAGGGCTACATGACCGATGAGATGCTAACCCCCGACTACATCCACTGGCTCTACACCGCTTTCACCCGAGCCACCGAAAAGCTCTTCCTCGTGAATTGGCCGAAGACGCAGAGCGAAGCGGACGGCGAATGCTGTTCGAATTAGGAATTAGGAGTTAGGAATTAGTAATTAGTAATTAGGAGTTAGTAATTAGGAGTTAGGAATTGTGCGCCATGTCAGAAACAAACATAGGAGGCTATGGCGTCTCGCCGTAGCCATGCAGCCTTGGACAGCAAGCTGATTGAGTAAGAGTTGCAGGTTCAGCATCTCGTATGATGTTGAGGATGATAGTCGGTCCCGCTTTTCGGAACCTAAAGAAAGTGAGATGATGCTTGTCCCACAGCTGCACTGCTTCGCAGCTTGCAGTGGGTTTCTGATAGTAACGTGTCCCATCGGGACACGGCGCAATTGGTGTTCTGCTATGGGTGGGTGCGTGGCTACGGCGGGACGCCATAGCCTCCTGAGTTTGGGTAAAGTCAAAACTATACTTTACACTCCCCGTCTCTACCCGTTTTTTCTTTACATCTCTAAAAAACATAACTTTTTCTGTAGCAAACTCCACCTTTTTTGCGTCTAAAGAGCAGAAAGAGTTATAATACAACAAGCATATGAACACAACAGAGCAACAATTCTCGCAGTTAGTGAGAGACAACCGTAGCATGATATACGCCGTGTGCTATATGTTCTCCAACGATGCCGACGAGGTGGCAGACCTCTTTCAGGAGGTGCTTGTCAAGTTGTGGAACGGCTACGAGACGTTCCACGGCAAGAGCGACGTCAAGACATGGATATACCGTGTCACCCTCAACACCTGCATCACCATAGACCGCAAGAAACGAAGCCGCCGGAAAGCCTTACTGTCAATGGATGTAGACTATTTCAACAGTGAGGAAAAGTCAACCGCCCAAGTGCGTATGCTGCACGAGCGCATAGCCCGACTGCAGCCGCTCGACAGAGCCATCGTTCTGCTCTGGCTCGAGCAAATCAGCTACGACGAGATAGGCGACATCGTGGGCCTGAGCGCAAAGAACGTCTCTGTGCGTCTGGTGCGAATAAGAGTGCAACTGAAGAATATGTCAAACGAATAAAAACAAAACCATTATGGAAAACAATAATCAAAACACCGAACTCGAGCTTATGCGCTCGCAGATGGAAGACTTCAAGGCGCAGCTCGACAAGCAGAAGATAGTGAACGAGAAGATGATTATAGGCTCGATGAAGAAGAGCATGTCATGGATAAAGCGCTATGTCTACTTCGAGTGCTGCCTCGTGCCGCTCATCGCCGTGTCGTGGCTCGCTATCAAGGAGTACGCCCACTTTTCGTGGCCCAACTACGCCTTCCTCATGACTATGGTTATAGTAGACGTCATAGCCGACTACCGCATCAACGTCTCGGCTATCAGCGACGCCGACTACAGTCGCGACAACCTTCTCACCACCATGAGCAAGCTCACACGCATGAAGCGCCAGCGCTCTATATGCATGATGATTTCGATGCCGGCATTGATTGTCTGGCTCTTGTGGAGCGGCATAGAGGCGTGGATGTACATGCCAGCCGACGCACCCGACTTTATGCGAGGCACTATATACGGCGGTATTGTAGGCGGTGTCATCGGTGGCGTATGCGGTTTAATCTTCGCCTTCCGTATCTTCTTCAAGATGCAGCGCACGAACGACGAAGTGATAAGTCAGATTAACGAGCTTAACGCATAAATTTCTCTCTCTTTCCTGCCCAGTACGTTGTGAAGTGTACTGGGCTTTTTGTTTCTTAAGCCTTCTTGAATCGCCGCGACCTCTATGGCTTCAGATAAAATATGTGTATGCCGTGACGTGCCACAAGGCGCAGGGCGGTCAATGGTAGCACGTCTATGTAGACCAGGGCTACATGACCGACGAAATGCTAACCCCCGACTACATCCACTGGCTCTACACCGCTTTCACCCGAGCCACCGAAAAGCTCTTCCTCGTGAATTGGCCGAAGACGCAGAGCGAAGCGGACGGCGAATGCCGTTCGAATTAGGAATTAGGAGTTAGGAATTAGGAGTTAGGATTTATTTGAATTGGTTGAATACGTCCTATCAATTCAAAAATCCTAATTCCTACGTTAGGCATGCGCTCATAATCGGAAAAACAAACAAAAACAGTTTGTTATATTGGTTTCTGTGTAAAGAATCTTACGAAATTCTCAAAATCATTCAAGTATTTTTCTATTTGCGGATTATTGCGCTGTATAATAATTCCAATATAATTATCAATATCTTCATCTTTCACAACAGCAGCTTTTATAACAAAATTATCCTTCTCTTTATAGTCATTAAACCATTTTGCGAATAATCTTGCACGCATAGCTTGCCGGTTGTCTCCCGTTTCGCATTGATATAAGAGTACGCTTGGATTGGAGATAAAGAATTCCTCTATAATAGCCAGTATCGTCCCCTTTACTTTGTTGTCATTAGGTGAAGTTTTATGATTCTCGTTGTTTATTCCAAATTCATAAGAGTTATCAGCCCAAATGAGTTCGTTTTTATAAAATCCAACCCGATAAATTACTCCATAATTTGTTCTAAAGCCATATGAATTGTTCTCTGTACGCCATAGTGTGTATGGAGAGGTAAGATTCAGACGGTCAAGATTCAGTTCGTTCATGATTTGCTGTTTGCAGAATCTCTTATTAGTTTTAACTCCCGATCTGTCTGCTCCAGCCATTCTTTTTTGCGCTGTTTCATCTTTCTGAACGCAGCTATAGCCTCTTCCTTGCTATTGTATTTAATAATGTTTGTATCCATAGTTTATCTAATTTTCAGTATGTTATGCAAATATACACTTAGTTATGTAAACCGCAAAATTTTTTATTCTTTTTTTGATGTAGTTGTGTTTTGAATTATTCAATTTTGAGTTGGCGTTTTTAGAAAAGAAGACATGGTTCTTTTGACATAAAACTTAAATAATGTATAATATGCTTTGCTTTACCGCAAAGCATGTAACTTTGCATACAGAGCATCCCTGCCCAATCATTAATGTATAATCCAAAAAAGATACTACGTATGAACAAAATGCTTAATATCTCGCTTATGGCATTGGCGTTTGCCTCTGCCTCACTTAACGTTTCTGCGCAGACCGACGCTGCGACACCTGCCCAACAGAAGGCAGACGTTGACCTTGACACCAAGTACGCCACCAATCTTCTGGAGGTTGGATCGCCGGCACCTGACCTTGCCATTCCGTCTCTTGGCGGCGGTTCGGTAACTCTCGCTGACTATAAAGGCAAGTATGTTGTCGTTGACTTCTGGGCATCGTGGTGCCCCGACTGCCGCAAGGATGCGCCCAACATCGTAGCTCTTTATGAGAAGTTCCACAAGAAAGGCGTGGAGTTTCTCGGTGTCTCGTTCGACAGAAACCAGGAGTCGTGGAAGAAGGGAGTGGAGGCGCTGGGCTTGCCTTACACGCAGGTGAGCGACCTGAAGAATATGCGCGAGTCTGACGTGGCACAGGCTTACCACATCTCATGGATTCCAACGGTCTACGTCATCGACCCGCAAGGCAACGTAGCCCTCGCCACAGTAATGTCAGAAAAGGTGGCAGCATATCTCACTTCTGTGTTTCCAGACTGCGAGTAAAAATTAATTGAGAGTTGATATTTAAAAGTTGAGAGTTATGATATGCCGATAAACACGTGAATATTATTGTGTTATCAACATATCATAACTCTCAACTTTTAAATATCAATTCTCAACTGATAAGTTATTTCTCCGGCACTTCTGCAATTGTCTTCTTCAAGAGTTCCCAGAAGGGAGCTACGGTCGGGATGAGGCAGCGCTCTATTGTGGTGTGCGGTGAGCGGAGCGTAGGACCGAGCGAAACGACGTCGAGGTTAGGATACTTGCCGAGGATTACGGAGCACTCCAGACCTGCGTGGTCAACCTGCTCGATGGCGTCCTCGCCGAACAGTTCCTTATAGTGCTTCTCCAGCATGTGAAGGAGCTCGCTGTCGGTGTTGGGATCCCAACCGCCGTAGCTGCCGCTGAACTCCACCTTCATGCCAGCCATAGAGAATGTCGACTCCAGTGTGGTGGCTATGTACTGCTTCATGCTCTCGTTGGCAGAACGGGCGAGAATTTTGATGGCTGCGTGACCGCCTTCGATGTTTACAATGGCGAGGTTAGACGATGTCTCCACTACTGACGGGAACACAGGAATCATACGGAGTACGCCGTTGTGACAGCCGTAGATGGCGTCCAGCAGGTTGTCCTGAATTTCCTCAGGAGTCTGCATAGCCGGAGTCTCTACGTCCTCTGCGAAGAACTGGATGTTCTCCTCGATGGTGCGATACTCATGATTGAAGAGTGTCTTCCACTCCTCGATGTCCTCCTTGAGAGCCGCTACGTTCTCCTTCGGAAGAGTGAGAACCACCTCACACTCGAACGGGATGGCGTTGCGCATGTTGCCGCCGTGCCATGTGGCGAGGCGTGCTCCGTACTCTGCGATAGCCTCATGCACGAAGCGGGCCATCAGCTTGTTGGCGTTGCCGCGACCCTCATTGATTTCCAGACCAGAGTGACCGCCCTTCAGACCCTTGATGGTCACCTTGACGGCAGCGTCCTCCTTGTCAGTCTCCACTTCCTTATAGTCGAGCGTAGCTGTAACGTCCACGCCGCCAGCCGAACCGATAACAAACTTGCCCCATGTCTCAGAGTCGAGGTTGAGGAGATAGTCGCCGTAAAGCTCGCCCTCGGGCAGTTCGTTGGCACCGAACATTCCGGTCTCCTCGTCGCGTGTGATGAGACCCTCAATCATGCCGTGCTTCAGTTCCTTGTCCTCCATGACAGCCATGATGGCAGCCACGCCGAGTCCGTTGTCAGCGCCGAGTGTAGTGTCCTTGGCGCGAACCCAGTCGCCGTCGATGTAGGTCTCGATGGGGTCAGTCTCGAAGTTATGGTTGCTTGCCTTTCCCTTCTGCGGCACCATGTCCATGTGTGCCTGCAATATGATGCCTTTGCGGTTCTCCATTCCAGGAGTAGCCTGCTTGCGCATAACGATGTTGCCGCCAGCGTCCTTGAATGCCTCAACGCCAGCCTTGGCTGCGAAGTCGAGGAGGAACTGCTGTACTTTCTCTAAGTGTCCACTTGGGCGCGGCACTTGTGTAAGTGCGTCAAAGTTGCGCCAGATACATTCGGGGTTTAGGTTTCTGATTTCACTCATAGTAGTATAAATAATTTATTGATTGAAGTTTTCTTTCTTTTTGGTCATCGACAGGGCAGCCCATGCGTACACTCCGAGTGCCACCACCAGCAGCGTCTGCACGCTGTGTACGATAAGCACGAAGTTGAGGGCGTCCATGTCTGCCACGCCGTAGAGGATAAGCATTGTCTTCACGGCGAAATGCCATGGACCTGCACCGTTCGGCGTAGGCACTATCACGGCTATGCTTCCCACGATGAACGTCACGAGAGCGCAAGCCATGCCAAGCCCTGACGTCCATGTGAAGCAGAAGAACGTGAGGTAATAATGCAGGAAATAGCTTGCCCAGATGCCCAGCGTGAACAGCACGAAGAGCGGAGCGTTCTTGACGTTCCTGACGGACATGATGCCCTGCCAGATGCCGCGTACGGTGGTTCTCACCTTATTATATACTGCAAAGCGTCGCATTATGTACCATGCGAGGATGCAGACGGCGATGCCGCAGACGGCTGTCACGGCGTATCCCGTGGCGGAGAAGCCGGAGAGGATGGTGTCGATGTTGGTGCCGGTGCGGTCGAAGAACGTCGTGAAGACGTGGAACTGGAACACTATCGTGAGCAGTGTGATAAGCATTATGAGCGCCGAGTCGATGGCTCGCTCCGTCACAACGGTGCCGAGAGCCTTCGGAAACGACACTCCGTCATAGCGTCGCAGCACTCCGCAGCGTGCAAACTCGCCCACGCGCGGCACGATGAGGCTGACAGCGTAGGAGAGGAATATGGAGTTGACGCACGTAGACGTACGCGGCTTTTCGCCTAACGGGTCGAGAGTGAGGCGCCATCTCCATCCGCGGAACATCTGTGCCAGTATTCCGAATGGGAAGGAGAGAAGCATCCATGTCCAGTTCATGTCGTGCAGGAGCACCTGTTTGACCTGCTGAAAGTCGAACCCGCGATACATCCAGTAGAGTATCATACCGCCGAGCATAAGCGACAGGCATATCTTCAGGGTGTTGTTTATTGTCTTTCTTAATTCCACTAATCCTTTACTTGTAAGTATTATTTAAGGCAAAATTACAAAAAAGAATCGTATAAAGCATTACTCTTTAGCATTATTTATCAGACAGCGGCTGAGTCTTTCGCCACATTAACTGTGTCGTAGGGCTGTATATAGGCACAAAAGGTGCGCACACGGCAGAAAATCCCAAATTTGTTTGTTAAATTTGTATAACGCGTTTTTTGCGCGTTTTAGGGTCTGTAATAGGTTTGAAATGGCACATTGTGATGTTTTTGGTGTATAAAATGCAGGATTTTATGCACAGATAGCATTATTGCAAACAATCTTAACATTTTTAAAAGGTAAAAAATATACATGTTTGATTTTTTAGTAGTATATTTGCAAAAAATAATACAACAACACTAACTGGCTGTTTAGTCAGGCAAAAGGAATTTGGATAACAATGTTCTTGGAATAGACTGGAACCATTGTTGGAGAATTGTAAAACGAACAAAAATTGAAATAGAGAAACAATATATAAATGGATCTGTACAACCTGAATTATTCGCATATTAAACCCTCCGATCAATATCCTTTACACAAACAGGATACATGGGAGTTGACGCTGGTCATCAAGGGCAGCGGAAGACGTGTTATAGGCGATTCGCAAACAACTTTCGGTGAAGGCAATCTCGCCCTAATCCCGCCTCATATCCCTCATTTTTGGGACTTCAGTCCTAATAATGTAGACGATGAGGGTTGTGTTACATATCTTACATTGACGTTCAAGACGGACTTCATTGACCGCTGCACGAGCGCTTTCCCCGAAATAACGGAGCGCATGGAGCGTGTGAAGGCTGTCTCTTCAGCCATTTCGTTTGACGAAGCCACCACCACTCTCCTTGTGGATATGATGATGAAGATGAAGGACGAGCAGACCTCGGAGCTTCTGCCTTACGTGCTGCGCATGCTGCTTCTCATCTCGAAGAGAGAGAAGGATGCCAAGGTGGTGGGACGCAATTCGGACAACGACCGCATGACAGAGCGTATCAATAAGGTGAAACTCTTCACGTCTAACAATTATGCACGTCAGATAACCATCGATATGATTGCTGAGCATGTGGGTATGAACCGTTCGTCGTTCTGCACTTTCTTCAAGAAAGCGACAGGACAGACTTACATTACGTACCTCAATAAGCTTCGCGTTGACCGCGCTTGCTATCTGCTTCGTCAGGGCAAGTTCACGCTGACTGAGGTCTGCTATATGGTGGGCTTCAACGATGTGCCTTACTTTAACCGTTGTTTCAAGAACAACCGTGGAGTATCGCCCAAGGAGTATGCTGACGGCGTGCTTACAAAGCGCGACATTCTGCCGCAGCGCCGCAGCGCCGATTATGATCCGGTGAGAATTGATGATGATGTGCAGCAGCAACATTAACAAGGAAATACTATATATTTAATTTAGACTTCTTTCATACGTTAGGGGGGCCGTATTCGTCAGTGGACGAAATACGAGCCCCTTTTACTTTTGCGTCTTACGCTACTCCTTAGCCTTCGCTTTGCATGACTTTAGCCTTCGTTTTGCATGAAGCATACGAAAAAGCCCAGACAATAATGCTGTCATACGGCATTGCTGTCTGGGCTTTGTGTGATTATAAAGTATCTATTACAATTACTTGTTCTCTGTGTCAATGGCCTTGATCTTCTGGCGAACCAGTTCGAGGTCGTCACGGAGCTTCTGCACCTTGCGGTTCATCTCGTCGATGAGGCTGTTGCCCTTCTTTGAGCTGGCGTTGAGGAATCCGAGGTTGTTCTCGTAAGTCTGGATTTCCTGCTTGAGCTGCTCGAAGCGGCGTGTCAGACGTCCGCGCTCGTTGTCGATGGCGTCCTCGCCACGCTTAGCCATATTGCGGATGTTCGACTTGAAGTCGTCCAGGCGACGACGCTTGTTGCTGATGTTCAGCTCCTTGTAGATGGCGTCGAGAGCCTCGTGGTAAGCTGCGTAGAGAGCGTCCTTCTCCTTGTAGGGAACGTGTCCCACCTTGTTATACTCGTCGGTAAGAGCCTGCACCTTCTCGCGTGTGGCGTTGGCGGCGTCAGCGACGAGAGCCTTTATCTGCTCGATGATGTTGCGCTTCTTCTCCAGATTCTCGCGCTCCTCGTTACGTGCACCAGCATTGGCGGCGTTGCGAGCCTCGAAGAACTTGTTGCAGGCGTTGAGGAAGTCGTGCCAGAGCTGGTCGCCGATCTTCTTGGGCACCACGCCGATGGTCTTCCATTCCTTCTGCAGGTTGATGAGCTTGTCGCTTGTCACCTTCCAGTCTGTGCTGTCAGCCAAAGCCTGAGCCTTCTCCACGAGAGCCTTCTTCTTTTCGATGTTGGCGGCATAAGCCTGCTTCATTTCCTTGAAGAACTCTGACTTGCGTCCGAAGAAGTCGTCACAAGCGGCACGGAAGCGCTCGAATATCTTGACGTTCATCTTCTGCGGTGCAAAGCCGATGGTCTTCCACTGGTTCTGTATGTCGATAATCTCCTTGGAGCGTTTCTCCCAGTCGCTTGCAGTCTTGTTCTCCTGCTTGCTTATCTCCTCCACCTTCTCGCAGAGGGCAGTCTTGAGTGTGAGGTTCTCCTCTTCCTTAGAGCGAAGGTCCTCGAAGTGCTGCTGATGGCGCTTGTTGATTACTGTGGAAGCGGCCTTGAAGCGAGTCCATATCTGCTCGCGCAGCTCCTTAGCCACGGGACCAGTCTCGCGGTATTGCTGATGCAGCTCCTGCAACTGATGGAATGCGCTGATGACATCCTCCTCGTCGGCGAGTTTCTCTGCTGCTTCGCAGAGCTTTGTCTTGGTCTCAAGATTCTTCTTGAAGTCGTACTCGCGTGCCTCTGAGTTAAGCTTGAGCAGGTCATAGAACTGCTCCACGTACAACTGATAGTTGCGCCAGAGCTCGCTTGCGCGGTCAGCGGGGACATTCTTGATGTCCTTCCACTGCTGCTGCAGCTCCTTGAATTCGTTGTACGACTTGTTGGCCTCGTCAGGAGATGTTGCCATCGCCTTGATCTTCTCTATGATTTCGAGCTTCTTTTCGAGGTTAGCCTGCTTCTCTGCCTCCTGCTGCTGGAAAATGCGGGCACGCTTCTCACGTACTATTGCCATCTGCTGCTTGAAGGTTTCCTCGTCCTCATCGGGCATAATCTGGTATGCCTCGGGATCGCCTCCGCCGTCGATGTATTCCTTCATACGTGCCTCGCGCTCTGTGATGTGGAGCTTGTAGAAGACGGTCTTGAGGAGGTCTATCTCGTCCTTGTCAGGATTTTCGTCGCTTGCAGCGATTTCCTTAAGGCGTTCCACCACCTCTTTCTTTGTCTTATACACCTTAGCATTCTCTACTTTCTGGTCGTCGGCAGCTGCCTCAGCGTTCTGCGCTGTGGTCTGCTCCACTTCCTTCTCTACTTGTGCACCTTGCAACAGGGCGTTTTCTTGAGAGTCCATCATTTAACTGTTTTAAGTTTATGATTCGGGTAATTCAAATTCACGACACTTGTCCGTCTCGCCTTTACGTTTCATATAGTTCTGAAAGCGCTGACGGCTTGTGCCATATCACGTTTTTAATTTAATAGATTGCAAACTTAATAAAAAAAAATGAATACGAGCGAAAATAATTATTTTTTTTCGTATTCATTCTTTTTTTATGTCTTTATATGCTCTATAGCAGTCGCTTGTGGCGCAGAATAAGCCACGAAACCGTTGATATTATTACTGATATGAAGATGGCTATGAGGAATCCCCACCGCGAGTCTTCCATGCCGTTTATGAGGTTCATTCCGAAGAACGATGATATCAGCGTCGGGAGCATCATGATGATCGACACGGATGTGAGCGTACGCATCACGGTGTTCATGTTGTTGTTGATGATGGACGAGTAGGTGTCCATCGTCGACTCGAGGATGTCCGAATAGATGTTCGTGGTCTCACGTGCCTGCGACATCTCGATGTTTACGTCCTCGATGAGGTCGGCGTCCAACTCGTCCACCTGCAGCTTGAACTTCAGCTTGGCAAGAAGCGTCTCGTTGCCGCGGATGGATGTCACGAAGTAAGTGAGCGAGTCCTGCAGACGTGAGAGCGCGATGAGCGACTCGTTGTTGACGTTATGGTCGAGGTTGTGCTTGGCTTTCTCGATGAGGGAGTTTATTTGCTTCAGTCGTTTCAGATACCATACGGCTGAAGAGAGGAACAGGCGGAAAATCATGTCCACGTAGTCGGTGAATCCTTCGCCACGCTTCTGGTGGTAGCTCACGAAGTCAATCATCATGTTGGTTTCGTAATAGCATACGGTGATGGTGACGTCGCGCTTGTGGATGATGCCGAGCGGAACGGTGGTGTATGGTGTGCGAGAGCGTATTTCCTTGACGTACGGTATACGAAGGATGATGAGCATCCATCCGTCGTCATACTCGTAACGCGCACGTTCGTCCGCGTCGCTGATGTCGGAGAGGAAATAGTCGGGTATGTTGAATTTGTCTTCCAGTAATTGCTGGTCTTCATCTGTCGGACATGTTACCTGTATCCAGCAGTTGGGCTGCCATTCGTCGATGGGCTTAAGAGTAGAGTTGGTGTTCCAGAATGTTCTCATAAAGAATAGTCTCCAATGGGTTTAACAATGCGGGAGACTGTTTCTTTGCTGAACAGCCGCCTACATTACAAATTCTTATTTTCCGCGTGATAGTCGTCCATATATTAATATGATTTTTAAAAGCGTGTGCAAAGTTAAGGATTTTTGTCGAAACAATATGCAAAGGCTGTATTTATTTTGTTCTGTAACACTCTTTTAATATCTCAGACTGAGATTTTTTAGTAATCGGTTTTCGGTGTTTTAGTTGAAAAACGTTAACTTTGCATTAACTTTTCATTGACAAATAACTAAAACGACTATGAAAGCGTTGAAATATGTATTTGCGACTATAATCGTCTTATGTATAGTTTTTGTAGCTGGAGCCTTTGCGCTTATAGACTATGCGCTGTCCACCAGCGACCGTAACCGTACACTCTCATACGAATATATGGAGCGTACCTATCCCGAAACACGCCCTTGGATGGACAGTCTCAACGCTATACATGCCCTGCGCGACACCTTCGTGGTGCTGAGTACGGGCAACAGGCAGCATGCCATCTTCGTAGCCAATCCCAAGGCGCACGGAAGAACGGCTCTGCTGGTGCACGGATATGAGTGTGACGCCGCAAAGATGATACATATAGCACGCCTCTATGAGCGTGTGTTGGGATATAACGTCCTCATTCCTGACCTTTACGGACACGGACTGTCGGACGGCGATGTGGCGCAGATGGGATGGAAAGACCGTCTGGACATAGAGGACTGGCTGCGCAGGGCACCGTCCGTATTCCATATACCTGCCGACTCGATGCGCCTCGTGCTCCACGGCATCTCCATGGGAGCTGCCACTACGATGTGCGTAAGCGGCGACCCTACGCCCTCATACGTGAGATGCTTCATAGAAGACTGCGGCTATACGAGCGTATGGGACGAGTATTCGCAGGAGATGAAGAAGCGTTTCGGTCTGCCCGAATTTCCCATGCTCCACATCACGTCCGCCTTGGTGAAGGCCCGTTACGGCTGGTCTTTCAAGGAGGCGTCGCCTCTGAAGCAGGTGGCAAAGTGTCGCAAACCGATGCTTTTCATCCACGGCAGCAACGACAAGTTCGTGCCGACAGCCATGGTCCGTCCCCTTTACGAGGCAAAGCCAGGCAAGAAAGCGCTCTGGATAGCGCCGGGCAGCGAGCACGCCGTGTCGTACAAGGACCATAAAGCGGAATACACACGCAGGGTGACAGACTTCCTGCGCTACAACTTATAATGAACAATATTGAGACTGCTTTCAAACTGACATTATGGAGACTTTTGCTTTATATTTCAATATAATAGTGCAATTTGCAGGCATATTGTATATTGCCTTTGCCTTTGTCTTGTGCCTTTACAAGACACCGAAGCGCGAGATATATAAGACGTACAGGCGTTCCCAGCGCTTCCTTGCATTGAATTATCTGGTTATGGGAACCGACTGTCTGGCATGGTGCTTTGTCAGACCGGACGTCTGGTGGCTGAAGCTCGACCCTATAGTTGAGATAATGGACACGTCGCTGTTTCTGCTTGCTGCCATCTTCCTGACCTTCTTCTTCGGCAATCTGCTCGGAAACATCAAGGCTTCCACACGCAATCTGAGCCTCTCGCTTGCTTTATGGCTGCTCAATACGCTCCTCTCCATAAGCTCGTTGTGGATGGACCCTTCATTGGCTGGCCCTCTTGTAAGAAGAGTTTCAGTGATGGTTTACTTCATCTATATCTTCTTTTTCATGTTTCGCCTGCTGCAGGTGTATAAGCATCGCGACAGAATGCTCGACCAATACTTTACCCGCGACATGCACCAGTTTGTGCATTGGATATACCGTAGCATCCTTCTTATGCTCTTCCTTGGAGCAGTGGCTGCCTTAACGCTTATCTTAGGCGTTGTGGGCAACATCATTTGTCAGGTGTATATAATATCCGTCAACAGCTATATAGTCATCAGCTTCATCAATTTCTCTTCACGTTTCGATAGCATCGGCGAGGCTTTCAAGGAGTTTGAGGAAGACGCGATGATGAATGGAAGCGTCGGTTTGTCACAAAATCATGGCTCTGTAGCTATCCGTTATGGCTACGAAACATACAGCAATGCCCTGCCCGAACAAACCACTACCATTTTCGGCAGAAGCTCAGAAGAGAAGGAGGAGGGTGTGTCTGCAGAAATAGATAAGGATGGCGTGGCGGATAAGACGGAAAGCAGTCCGGTCGTGCATGAGACGCGTCACTCTAAAGAAGCAAAGCTGGAGAAGCGCATCAATGAATGGAAAGAAGAGAAGCTGTATCTGACGGATCAGATTACCATAAACGACATTGCCGAACGTCTCGGTACGGACCGCCGCTATCTCTCGCGCTTCATAAACGAGCGTTATGGCATCAACTTCTCGCGATGGATATCCGAGATGCGCATCGATGAGGCCAAGCGTCTCATGGAGAAAGAGCCTGATGAGGGTCTGGAGTGGGTGGCTCTGCAGACCGGCTTCTCCTCCCTGTCTTACTTCTCGAAGGTGTTCTCGCAGGTGGTGGGTGTGTCGCCAAAGAAATGGCGCGCAAGTCATGTGGAAGATGCGCAATAGTTATTCGGATGGCATACCGTCCGACACAATATTTGCATTTCTGATGCTCAATACTATGAGCTCGGCGCACAACAAAATCTTTGGTGCGAAATTCTTGAGTTTTGAGCGTGCAAGGATAAACGGTTTATACACAGTGAATTAGAAAGTTTGTGAGGAGAATGTGCAAAAAATGAAAGCAGAAAAAAGCCTATTTGTGTTGCAATAGCGCCACTTTTACACTCTAATAGTGCCACTTTTATCATGCAATAGCGCCACTTTTGCAGTCTAATAGTGGCACTATTGGACTGTAAAAGTGGCGCTATCGTTATGCGCGGGTGCTGTTTGAACTGCAAAACACAGTAAAAACAGCAAACCGGAACTCTAGAATCAATTTTTATTTTGTAACATGTTTTTACTCTTTGTACGATATTTGCATGGCATAGCCACGCACCCACGGACGGAAGCAAATTGGGTATGAGCTGCGGATACTTTAGAACGAGGTGTCCATAAACTTCTTTGCGTCTTCCCCTTCGATGCCGTTCTGCTTGAGGATGTCGGCAAGCGAACCGTAGTTCGTGCGGAACGTCTCCACTATCTGCTTCTGCTTCTCGGGATTGTAGGTCATGGCTATGCCTGCCGACTCCATTGTTCCGAGAGGCTCGGCGAACACGATGGCAGGGTTGCGGTATTTCATCGCTACGCAGTTCTGCTGGATGTGGCGGAACTTTCCTATGAGTCCGTCCGTGAGAACCGGAGCGTCCTTCGCATAGCTTATCTCCACAACCTTTTCTTTCGAGCAGTCGGTCTCAGGTATGTTGACGAGCAAGGAAAGCTTGTTTCCGTCGTATTCGAAATCCGTCTGCTTGCCGTCTACCGTCACCTTCTCAGGAACGGCAGAAGCCACGAGCTTCAGTCTGAACTGTCTGCGTGAAGGCATGCCGCTGTATTCGCCCTTACGTGCTCCTATCTTAACGCACAATGAGCCGTCGGCAGAGTGAGTGGACGAGAGCTGTGTGGTGGCGTAAGCCGTGGCATACTGCTTGTCATTGCCGTTGTCCTCATACATGTCGAATTTCGTATCCACGTTGCCGGGATATACGGTTACGGTGACAGCCTCGTCGTTGTTGCGCAGATTCTTCACGTCGCCGTACTGCGGGATGATGCTTCCGGCTTTGATGTAGACAGGATATTCGTCCAGCAGGAAGCGGCGCTCGACATTCTGTCCGCCTTTCAGCATTGTTCCTGACGACAGTTCGTACCAGTCGCATCCCGCCGGCAGCCAGACGTTCTGTTCTGACACGCCGTTGTTCATCGGCTTTGTGATGGGATAGACGAGGAAGTTGTCGCCGAACATATATTCGTTGCGGTTGCTGTAAGCCTCCTTCGTGTCAGGATAGTCATAATACATCGGTCGGCACAGCGACACGCCGGTGTCGTAGGCATGACGCGCCATGGTGTAAATGTAAGGCGCGAGCGAGTAGCGTTGCTTGATGATGTCGCGGATGATGTCGCGCTCCTTGTCGGCAAATACCCACGGCTCCTTGTTCAGTCCGGCGTTCTTTGTGGAATGCGTGCGCAGTACAGGGCTGAAGGCTCCGAACTGCATCCAGCGTATATACATCTCCGGATTGATGGAGTCGGCTCCCATGTGTCCGCCGATGTCGTGGCTCCAGTAGCCGTAGAGCACGTTAGAGGCGGTGGAGTTGTAGTAAGGTTGGAAGTCGAGCGACTTCCAGCTTATGATGGCATCTCCCGAGAATCCTATCTGATAGCGGTGGTTGCCCAGTCCGCCCCAACGATGATAGAGCATCGGACGGGTGTCGTGATGTCGCTCCATGTCGGTGAATGTGGTATAGTTTATCCACCAGGTGTTGCTCAGACGCGGAAATTCCTTGTCGTTTTCCCACTGCTGCCAGTCGAGCCACCAGAAGTCGATGCCGTCACGTTCCATGGGTCGGAGAATCTTGTCGTACCATCCCTGCATGAATCTCTTTGACGAAGCGTTCCATGCGATGTCCTTCTTATCGGCAGGATTCATGCCCATCCATCGCGCCATGTCGTCATATCCTTCTTCATAATACTTTATGCCGTCAGCAGGATGGAGGTTTACGGTGGTCTCGAGTTGCTGCTGCTTTACCCATTTCAGGAAGCCCTTGGGCGAGGGGAAGAGTCGCTTGTTCCATGTATATCCGGTCCATCCGCCACGTCCTTCCTCCGTGTAATGCCAGTCCATGTCCACTACGAGCACGTCCATCGGTATGTTGTATGACTGCATCTTGCCGACGAGCTGGCGCAGTTCGTTGTCGCTATATCCCCAATAGCGCGACCACCAGTAGCCGAACGCATAGCGCGGCGGCAGCGGTTCCTTTCCTGCGAAGACCGTAAAGTCGTGCAGAGCCTTCTTATAGTCGTTGCCGTATGCGAGGAAATACATGTCCTGTGTCTTGCCCTCGTTAGGACGATGCTCCACCCACTGCCAGTCGCTGTTGTCGAAGACGTAGCCCTCGGAATCGTCTATCAGAGTCCATCCGCTCCTTGAGAGCAGTCCGTCCTCAATGGGCATCTTGCCAGTATCGCCACGCGAGTCGCCGTCATATCCGTCAAGAGTGCGGTATGTGCCCTTCAGATTGGCGTCAGGCGCGTCCTTCTGTCCCGGATGCCATGCGAAGGGAATGAGATGTTTGCCGTCGGCAGTCTTCTTCTTGGTCTTTGCCGAGACGATGGAGAGATTGCGTTCGGTGAGCGGACCTGAGCCTTTCGTGTAGGAGAGAGTGAGATAATCGGTGGATATCACAACCTTCTTAGACGTCTCGTTCTTCTTGTATTTCACTTCCGGATATGAGCGGTTGACGGCAATGAACGACTTGTTGTCAAGGAATTTGCCGTCCGGCGCATATTCCATGCGTACGGTTCCGTCGGTGACAAGCGTGAAGCGCACGTTGCTGTCCTGATAGACGACATTGGCATTCTGGGCTGCTGCGGTGAGCGAAAGAGCTGAGAGGGCAGAGGAGAGAGCCAGCAATTTGTAAGATGAATACTTTTGTTTCATTATCAGTATAGGTTTATTGTTTGGATTGTTACAGGGTGCTTGTCTTTATAAATCAGCAATAGGAGAGTGTGACAAAAATGTCGCACCCTCCTGAAAATATATTACTACAAAAATCAAACCGTTTTTTATTTTGCCATAAGGCTGACAGCAAATCCGCCGCCACGTGCCTGTTTCAGCTTCAGCACATCACCTTTCTTGACTGTACGGTGAGTGATGACGTAGGCAGAAGGATTTTTCTCGTAGTCGGCGTCTGGCGCATCCTGATAGATGGCGCAGTCATACTTGCGTCCCTTGTCGAGGAAGTCGAGGCGCACTACTGACTGATGGCCTTCGGCATCGCACTTGCCTCCTACGAACCAGTTGGCCGTACCTTTGGCCTTGCGTGCCACCGTGATATACTTGGCAGGCTCGGCTTCCAGGTAGCGAGAGTCGTCCCAGTCGCAAGCCACGTCACGTATAAACTGGAAAGCATCGTCATACTTCTCGTAATTCTCGGGCAGGTCGGCTGCCATCTGTAGCGGCGAGTACATCGTCAGATAGAGAGCCAGCTGTCCGCAGAGAGTGGTGTGGACATACGACTTGTTGTCGCACCATTCGCTAAGCTTCGTGACGAAGATGCCAGGAGTGTAGTCCATCGGACCGCCTTGCAGACGTGTGAACGGCAGGATGACGGTGTGGTAAGGCTCGCTGCCGCCGAACGCCTCATACTCTGTTCCGCGTGCCGACTCGTTGCCGACGAGATTGGGCCATGTGCGGCAAAGTCCGGTAGGACGTGTCGCCTCATGAGCGTTCACCATGATGTGGTGTTTGGCAGCCTCCTTGATGCAGTAGAGATAGTGGTTGTTGGTGGACTGCGAGTAATGATAGTCGCCTCGCGGAATGATGTCGCCCACGTAGCCGCTCTTCACGGCATCATAGCCATACTTGTTCATCAGCGAATATGCAGCTTCGAGATGACGCTCATAGTTCTGTGTGGAACCGCTCGTCTCGTGGTGCATCATCAGCTTCACGCCTTTGGAGTGGGCATAGTCGTTGAGATACTTGATGTCGAAATCGGGATAAGGAGTCTGGAAGTCGAACACATAATCCTTATAATGACCGAACCAGTCTTCCCAACCGATGTTCCATCCCTCCACCAGAACCTCCTGCAGTCCGTTCTTCGCGGCGAAGTCGATATATCGCTTCACGTTCTCGGTGTTGGCAGGATGCTGTCCGTGGGGGCGGCACTTCGAGTAGTCAAGGTTCTCCAGATTTACTGATGGCAGATCGAAGGTGTAGCTCCACTGCTTGCCTCCGGCTATCATCTCCCACCACACTCCGCAATACTTCGTGGGATGAATCCATGACGTATCCTCTATCTTGCACGGCTCGTTGAGATTGAGAATAAGATTGGAAGCGAGCATGTCGCGAGCGTCGTCGCTTACTATCACTGTGCGCCACGGCGTGTTGAACGGAGTCTGCACGTAGCCCTTCATTCCCGTAGCGTCAGGTGTCAGCCACGACTCGAACACCATGTTCTTGTCATCGAGATTGAGGTGCATCGTTGGGAAGTTGACGCAGGCAGCCTCATGCAGATTGATGTAAAGACCGTTGTCTGTCTTGAGCTGAAGGGATGTCTGGACACCGGTTGGCGAGAACTGTGTCTGCGAAGCGTTGGACGTTATGGCAGCCTTCATCTTTGATCGTATCTCGCTCATCTTTGATATGACGGTCTCATACTCCTGCGTGTCGTAGTCGCCGGGAATCCAGTAGGCGGTGTGGTCGCCCGTCATCGCAAACTGCGTGTGCTCTTCCTTCACTACTATGTAGTTGAGTTTCTGCTGCTGCGGAAATTCGTAGCGCAGTCCCATGCCGTCGTCGTATACACGGAAGCGGATGCGTATGTCGCGCTGCATGGAAGCCTGATTGAGTGTTACGGCGAGCTCGTTGTAATGGTTTCGGATGGTGGCAGTCTCGCCCCATACCGGACGCCATGTCTCGTCGAAGGTGGCTGTCTGCGTGTCCTTCACCGTAAAGCCGTCCATGAGGTCCTGCTCGTTCATTCCGTTGGAGGCGTGCTTGTCCTTCGCCAGTTCCAGTCCGAGATGCGACGGACGTATCACTTCCTTCTTCTTGTAAGTCATCTCGTATGTGGGGCGTCCGTCCTGCAGATAGAACTTCACAGATACGTTGCCGTCAGGCGAGGTCACTGTCTGCGCGTTTGCCCCCAAATAGAGGGCAAGCGCGAGGGCTGTAAATAATGTTTTCTTCATTTTTTGTGCTTGTTTATTCTGCTACTATCATTGTCCAATACTTCAGCTGCGGCACCGTGAACACCACGAAGTCGCCTTCCTGACGATACTGCAGTTCCTGCGGAGCGCCACCGAGTTGGTCAGGCGATGCCACCCACAGCTTCTTCACGTTCTTGGCACGCATTCTTAGTGTAAGGTTATCCACGGCTTCCGGTTCCGGCATCGTGCCGTCCATGTCGCGCCAGCTGAGGCTGTTGGCTTGACGGAAGTTTATCAGATTCACCACCTGCTTGCCATTTACGTTCTTGCTGTATGCCGTGACATTGCCGAGAACGGGCGGCCAAGCATTGATGGTTACCACCGACTTGGCTGCTGCAATGTCTGCCTGAGTCTCGTTGCCACCGTCGCGAAGCAGGTTCTGGTAGGCTGTGAGGAAGTCGTAGTAAGCCACAATCTGCTTCTTTAGCTCGTCGCTCATCTTCACATCGGCATACGGGAAGTATTCTGAACTGAGCATATGTCCGGCTCCAAGCTCGAGATGCGATGCTCCGAGAGCGAACATCACGGCGTCTGTGAGCAGCACACCGGGAGCGTTAAACTCCGGCTTCTTGTGTCCGTAGTCCATGTATGCGGCATACACCTGTCCGAGTTTGTTGCCCGAATACAGACGATTGGCTTTCAGAATGTCGTGGAGATCGCTGAACTTGTCTTCGCTTCCCCATAACTCGGTGTACATAAAGTCCACGCATCCGGTGGAAACAATCTTGTCCGAGCCATAGTTGCTCACGGCGTTCATCACCAGACGCTTGTCGGGCTGGCGTTCCTTCATGGCGCGAATGAACGATGCATAGCCGTTGGGCAGATTCACCTGCGAGCCATAATAGTCGTAATCGGTGCCACGGTCGCCAAGCTGGTCGATGTGGAAGCCGTCGAAGTCGAGCGCTTTATACACGTCATCGTTGCGGTCTGCGAGATAATTCTGCCAGTCTTTGTTAGACGGATTGACGAGATAGATGTCGCTCTTCCAGTCGGACGGCAATTGATGGCGGTCGCACTTCGAGTGGTTTTGGTCGGTGTATATATACCAATGGTCGCCCACGCCGTCTGCCTTTGCGTCGTCAAAGACGCCGAAGCAGAGATTATAGAACATGGCTTTCATGCCGAACGAGTGAGCCTGGGCGATGTAGTCCTTCACCACAGAAGTGTAGTTGTCGCGGTTGGCGATGTCCTTGTAGCTCTCGAGCAGATTGTCGGGAGTGCCGCCGAGCGGCCAGTGCTGCTTGTATTGCCAGTCATAGAACTGCAGACCGTTGATATGGCAGCGGTTGAGCAGCGACAGTTCGGAGGCTATCACGTCCGAAGTACGGTCGTTTCCGTACGAGGCAATGAAGCCATAGCGCGGGAAGCGTGCCCAATCGCTCGACACATCCACGCCGATAGTGGCGTAGATGGTCTGCTGGTTGTTGGCGTCTGTGGTGTAAATGTCAGCCATATAGCCAGTGTAGTCGGTCTGCGGAGCTGTCCATGTCCACGATGTCGATCCGATGTTCTCGTCCGCAATCACGTCCGCACCGTGACGATAGCGCACATGTGCCGATGAGGGCAGTGTGCCGTCCGTGACCGTGAAGCGCACCGTCTCGCCGGGCTTGTACGCCGCCTTGTCAGTGGAAACGCCGATAGAGATGTTGTCAGTGGTCTTCACCACGGTCTGTATGATGTCCGTCGGAACGGTAGCGGGGTCGTTATAGCTATTGTTGTCGTCGCTGCATGAGCCTATCAATAGGGGCAGCGCTATTAGCAATGCATTCATTTTCATCTTATATTTTTGTTAGAATGTTAATTTTTTGAGATAGTGATTGTCTCGTTGAGCTGGTCCAGTGTGATGGTGTAAGTGCCCGACGATGTGATTTTCCATTTATAGTCGATGTCGCTGACGTTCACCGTCAGATACTGAGCCTTCAGCGTTTCGTCGCTCTTGTTGATGAAGAGCGCATGTTCGGCAGTGCCCTTTGGCTCGGCGTCGGGAGCAGAAGGCATAAACCAAGCACCGTTCCAGTCGCTCTGCTTGTCGCAAGAGAACTTCAGTTCGCCGGCGTTGAGCTGACCTGTCCATGTGAAAACATAAGGACTCTTCGTTGCTGTCATCGGTGTGGCGTTGCCAAGATCCCATCCGTTGGGTGTGGCGTCGCCCACAAGGTAAATCATCTTGTAGGGATTGAATTCCTTCATCATCATGCGTTCCTTGCCCGAACGGATGTCAACGCATATCTTATAAGCCTTGCCAGTCTCGCTGTCCTGCAGGTACCACTTGTTGTCGGGGTCGTATCCAGAAACGAATTCCATGCTCTGGTCTGTGTAAGGAGCGTTTGCCTGTGTGGCTTTATACATGTTCTCCCATGAGTTCATGGATGTTCCGAACTTAAACTCGCCGCCAACTCCCTGCTCAAAGTAGCGTCCCATGCGGAAGAGGAAGGGATCGAGCACGTCCTGTGTCATCGGTTCAAAGCCCCAGCCTGTGGCATTGCCTACGAAGAACAGCTGGTCAAAGGCAGGGCTTATGCCCTCTGTCTTTTCTATGCTGACTGTAGCAGCAAGCAAATCCACGGTCACCTTATAGTCATGTGCTTCGTCGATGGTCCATTTCTCGTCGGGTTGGTCGTCGCTTGTGCGGAGCACTGGAGCACCGTTGTCGCCGCGTCCGTATGAAGGCAGAAACTGTCCGAGAGTGGTTATGAACTTTATCTCGCCGCTATTGAGCTTGCCTTCCCAAGTGAAGAGGCCGTTGGTGGTGCGTGTCATCTCCGATGCATTGTCGGCGCTCCATCCGTTTGGAGCAGCACTACCTATAATATACAATGTGGATGTGACCGGTTCGTACGGTGTAACGGTGAACTGCGTGGCGGCAGTCTGTGTCTCTTCCGCGCCGCTGACTATGGCAGTGACGCGTGCCTCAATATCAATGGGTGTGCCAACGGTGCCTCCCATCTTGTCGAGAATGATGTTGTTAAGATTCTCCACGTTGGCGCTCCACGTGTAAGTCTGCGTCTGTTCGTCCACAGCAACGTACGGTTGGGCGAAGTCGGTGCCAGCCTTAGCCAGCTCCAGACGATAGCTGATGCGGTTGCCGGTACCGTAATTGTTGCCGGTGGTCCAGTTCAGTGTGACGGCGTCACTTGCATGGCTGGTCTCTTCCAGAGCGGTCAGGGCTTGGTCAGCCGTGATTGTCAGCTGGTCGCGTCCTTTGTCCAGTTCGGTGTAGTCCTGGTCAGAGCAAGCGGAGAGGGCAAAGCCGATGAAAAGAAGAGCCAACAGACTATGAATGCAATTTATATATCGTTTCATATTGATTCTTTTTTTATTGTTTATAATGTTTCTTGACCTTTAATATCCAGGGTTCTGTGTCATCAGCTTGTTGGCGTCTCTCTCCGTCTGCGGGATGGGGAAGAGCAGGCGTTCCTTTGTGACGCGCGACTTTCCGATGGACTTGAGGAACTTTACGGCATAGTCGCCATGCTGCACGCGTATCATGTCAAACCATCTGTGGCCCTCAAACGCCAGTTCAATGCGGCGTTCGTGTATGATCTTTTCGCGCATAGCCTCCTGCGACAGTCCGCTCACATCCGGCAGTCCGGCACGTCGGCGTACGATGTTGAGCGGTTCGGCAGCCTCAGAAGTCTTGCCCTGCTCATTAAGAGCCTCCGCCTTCATCAGCAGCACGTCGGCATAACGATAAACCACAAAGTTGGCTGGATTGGTGTTATATTCTGGTGATACGCTCTTCGATACGAGGAACTTGCGTACGTTGTAGCCCGTTGTGGAATAGCTGCTCTTGTATGCCATGCCGTCAAAGTCAGGACATCCCTCGTACAGTACGGTGAGGTCTTTGCGCTTGTCGCCCTCCTCATACTGCGACATAAACTCTTCCGTAGGCTGATTCCATCCGTACGATCCTGCCACAAAGTTGGAGTTGCGCGGTCCCATGAACGTAGACAGCCAGCTCGACTGAGGATTGTTTCCCCAGAAGTCGTACTCGGTATTGCCTGAGAACTGCACTTCGAAAATCGATTCAGGTCCGTTGTTTACGGTAGCGTCAAAGTTTGATTCGTACGTGCATTGGCTGAGGTCGTAGCCGAGAGCCGTCACCTCGTCGCACAGGCTCACCACCTTCTGATAATATTCAGTATTGTCAGGAGCGAGTGTGAGGTAAATGTCGGCGAGCATGGTGTAGGCAGCGTCCTTTGTGGCTCGTCCGAGATTGTCGTCGTCCAGCTGGCTCTTGGCAGGCAGCAGTTCTGCAGCACGGTTGGTGTCCTCGATGATCTGCTTATACACATCGTCCACTGAAGCACGTGCTATGTCTGTGCTCTCGCCGGGATTGAACGGCTTAAGACGCAGAGGCACTCCACCGTACAGACGTACGAGAATGAAGTAATAATGTGCGCGGAGGAAGTAAGCCTCGCCGAGCGATCGTCCCAGAATGGTGCCCTTCTCGGGGTTCTTGCCTTCGAGAGCATTGATGAGGATGTTGCATTGTCCGATGCCCACCCATGGCGAACGCCACAAATAGAGCGCCATGCCGTTGTCGCTCTGTGTGGTGAAGTTGGAAGCCTGGACGGTCTCGATGCCGTCCGTACCGCCACCTGCACCCACCACGCTGTTGCCTGCAACGATGTCGAGAGTCCACAGGCGCTGGTTGTACATATTCGACGACTGAAGAGTTCGGTAGCAGGCGTTAGCCATCGACACTGCCACGTCCTCGTCTACCGTCGTCTCTGGGTCGACTGTGTTCTTTGGCTCACGGTCGAGGAAGTCGCTGCATGAGCACATCGAGCCTGCAAGCGCTATGTTGAGAGCCAGAATAAATATCTTTTTCATAATGATTCAAATTGTTAGAAGTTTAGGTTTAATCCGATATTGAACGTACGTGAGATGGGATAGCTGGAGAGGTCGATGCCGTTGACGCCCACCTCGGGGTCGAAACCAGAGTATCCTGTTATGGTGGCTACGTTCTCGCAAGAGAAGGTGATGCGTGCCGAACTGAGCGTAAGGGCGCGGAGCCACTGCTGCGGCACATTGTAAGCGAGCGAGATGCTCTTCAGGCGCAGATAGGCACCGTTCTCCACGTATCGGTCGCTGACGCGATTGTTCTGGTTGGGGTCGCCGTAGACGGCACGCGGCATAGAGGTGCTTGTGCCTTCGCCATGCCAGCGTGAGAGCACGTCGCTGAGCTGATTGTATGCAGCCGACATGCCAGTGAGGTCAATCTTGTTGGCGTTGAAAATCTTGTTGCCAGCCACACCTTGCAGATAGACCGACAGCTCCAGACCCTTCCATGTGAGCGTATTGCTCATTGAGAAGATATGTGTAGGGTTAGGATTGCCTATGACCGTGCGGTCGTTGTCGTTGATGACGCCGTCATTGTTGAGGTCCTTGAATCGGATGTCGCCCGGTTCGGCACCTGTCTGTATGGCGTGATTCTTCACCTCCTGCTCGTTCTGGAAGATGCCGTCTGTGACATAACCGTAGAACACGTTGATGGGCAAATCGTTTGCAAGCATCGTGACGTACGAGTTGTTCACCGGATTGATATAGTAAGGAACGTCGCTGTTGAGGCTCTTTATCTTGTTTCGGTTGTACGTATAGACGATGCCCGTCTCCCACTGCAGCGGTCCCTGGATGTTCAGCGTGTTGAGCGAAACCTCAAAACCCGTGTTGCGTACCTTGCCCGCATTGGTGTATGTGGTGCTTGTGTCCTCAAATCCCGACGTGATAGGAATGGAAGCCTTGACGAGCATGTCGCTCGTGTTCTTTATATAATAGTCGAATGTGAGGTGTGCACGCTGATTGAAGAGTGCTGCGTCAAATCCGATATTGGTCTGAGCCACCTGCTCCCAATGGATATTGGGATTGGCAAGCGTGGCAGACACAAGAGCCGACTGTTCTGTTCCTGCCTTGCCGAACGGATAGACGCTGGTGTTGTACGAAGCCAGATAGCTGTAGTTGCCCACGCTTGCCTGGCTACCCGTAACGCCGTATCCGGCACGGATCTTAAGGTCGCTGAGAACATTGCTCTTCGGGAACCACTCTTCTTCGGAAGCACGCCAAGCCAACGACACAGAGGGGAACGTACCCCAACGGTTGTTTCTGCCGAAGCGTGACGATCCGTCACGGCGCACAGTGGCGGTGAGCAGATAACGGTCTGCATACTCATAGTTGAGGCGTGCCATGTAAGACATCAGCGCCCATTCCGTCTCGTTGCCCCCGATGGAATGCATCTTCTCGCCGTTATCCATCTCGTGCACGCCCTTATAGGCGAAGACGTTCTTCTGTGCGTTGAGATAGTCATAGTCGTTCCATTGTGCCGACGTACCAGCCATCACTCCCACGTGATGCTTCTTGGCGAATGTGTGGTCAAAGAGGAAATAATTGTCCCAAAGATACGTGAACGACTTGTTGTTGCTCTTGTATCGGCTGCTTTCCTCCACGGGCGACGGCTTCCAGTCGTGCTTGGGTGTAAAGCTGTCATTATCCCAGAACTTGGCGTCCAGTCCGAACGTGCTTTTCAGCTTGAGCCACTTCGTGAACGACACCTCTGCCGAGATGTTGCCGAGAAGATTATATCCCTTGGTGCTGCTATTGTCTGTTGTGGTGGGTCCGATTGGGTTTCGCACGCTGCCGTACCAAAGCGAGTTGCCCTCAGGTCCTGTCCATTCGCCGTTCTCGTCCTTGACGGCAAAGACGGGCAGAGCCTTGTATGTGCTGCCCAGGTCGTAGCTGCCCTGCTGCTTGCGGTCGGCAGACACGGTGATGTTGGAAGCCATCTTGAGCCACGGCAGCACCTGCGCGTCAGCGTTCTGCTGGAAGGTGAAGCGTCTGTACTTGACGCTTCTCACGATGCCCGTCTGGTCGAGCATGCCGCCTGATACATAATAATGTGCCTTGTCGCTGCCGCCTGAATAGCTGAGCGTGTAGTTCTGCATGTATCCGGTACGGAGCAGCTCGTCCACCCAGTCCGTGCCTTTGCCGAGCGCCGACGGGTCAGCCCATGCAGGGTTGGCGGCGTTGCCCGAATTGTTCATCATGTCGTTGCTCAGCGCAGCGTACTGGCTGGCATTGAGCAGTTTGGGAGTACGTGTGGCGTTCTGTATGGCAAGGTTGGCAGAAAGCGAAAGGCTTCCCTTGCCTTCCTTTCCCTTCTTGGTTGTGATCATGATTACGCCGTTGGCTCCACGGCTACCGTATATAGCCGTAGCTGAAGCGTCCTTCAGCACGTCCAGACGCTCCACGTCAGCCATGTTGAGGGCATTGATGCCAAGGTCGGTGGGCACGCCGTCAATCACGACGAGCGGGTCACAGTTGTTTATCGATCCCATACCACGCACCTTGATGGTGACGTTGTCGCCCGGCTTGCCTGCGTCCACCACCTGCAGACCGGCTATCTTACCCTGAATGGCCTGTCCGATGTTAGCCACCGGCGAGTTCTCCATGTCCTTTGCGGCAAGCGAGCCGACGGCTCCAGTAAGGTCCTTCTTCTTCATAACGCCATAACCTACGACCACCAGCTCGTTGAGCTTGTGTACGTCCTCGGTCATGACAATCTCAAGCGACGACTTGCCGTTTACAGCAACACGCTGGTTGTTGTATCCGATGTAGGAAATCTCGAGTACTGCATTGTCGGGAACGGAGATGGAGAACTCTCCATCAAGATTGGTTACTGTGGCATTCTTCGTGCCTTTCTGTCCGACGGAGGCTCCGATGATGGTCTCTCCATTGGCGTCCTTCACCACGCCGTGGATTGTCTTGCTCTGTGCGTATGCGCCTGCCGGCAACATTGCAAGAAACGAACATGCGACAATCTGGCTGATCCATTTTCGATTGGTTGGGTTCATATTATTTTACATTTTAGCTGTTAGGTCGAATTTATGGTTGCAAATTTAGGTGTTATTTCCGTAAGTTGTTATCGAAAGTACCATGTAAGTACATCGTAATGAGTCATGTTGATGTATAATAGTTTGATAATCAGAATATTGTAAAATTATCTTCATCTGCTGAAGTACATGGTCTGAAAAAGCATAGGTATAGGACAGCCAAGGGATTTTGCCGGTTTGTCGGTGTCGGGATGTAAAAAAACGGATGCTTCTTATGTGTTTTTTATTCAAAATATGTAAATTTGCATCCATCTAACTAACCACTATAAATATCTTATATGCAACGTTACGTAGTCATTCTTCTGCTTTTTCTTACCACCATATCTTCTGCAATGGCTGACACCACCGACGGTCTTATACAGCGTGTGGACAGCATCATGGACAACATATCGCAGATTTACGGCAAGAAACAGGCACGCATCGACTTCTATAAGAATATGGCAGAAAAGAGCCGCAAGCCCGAAACTCTCCTTTCTGCCTATGACAAACTGTACGACGAGTACTTCGTCTTTCAGTTCGACTCGGCTATGGTGTACGTCGATAAGGCAATACAGCTGGCTGACCGTATCGGCGACAAATATCATCACGACAAGTCGCGCATTGAGAAAGCGTCGCTGCTGGCGGTGGGCGGACTCTATGGCGAAGCTATGGGACTGCTCGGCGAGATTGATTCAGTGGAACTCGACGATGAGCTGCGCTTCACTTACACCATCACGCACTATTACGTCTACACTTATTGGGCTGACTATTGTCACGACAATACTTACTCGCCGCGCTATCGTGAACGTGCAGACTCTTACCTTAAGCAGGCTGTTGCGATGCTCCGTCCGACTGACTCGTATTATGATTTCTTCTGGGGAGAATACTATATATATGTGGAACGAAATGACCGACGCGCCCTACAGCATTACTTCAAGACTCTGAAAACGGTTCCCGTGGAGTCGCGCTGGTACGCCATGGCGTCGTATGCCATAGCCAATAACTACAGCGCCAACAACGACAACCGTAAATATGAGGAGTATATGCTCCGTGCGTGTATCAGCGATTTGCTCAACTGCACGCGCGAAAACCTTGCCATGCAAGACCTCGCCATGTATATGTTTAAGAAGGGCGATGACAACATCCTGCTGGCAGAACGCTACATCAACTTTGCCATGGACGATGCCAAGAACTATAACAACCGCCTGCGCATCATCGAGATATCGCAGAAACTGCCCGTCATCGTGTCTACATATCGTGAGAAACTGTCCTCGCAGAACAGCCTGATGAGAATGGCATTGCTGGGCGTGTCTGTCCTGTGCGTCTTTGTCGTGGTGATCTTATACTTCTACAGCCGTCAGAACCGACAACTGGCGCGTCATCGTCACGAACTCTCTCAGAGCAACCACTTGCTGTCGTCGCTCAACGAAAAGCTCAACACTCTCAACTCTCGTCTGCTCGATACCAACAGCCGCCGCGAACGACTCGCCAAGCTTTACATCGACCTTTGTGCCAAATACATCGACCGACTGAGCAAGTTTGAGGTTCTTGTGAAGCGCAAGATAAAGGTGGGGCAGGTGAACGATCTGCTTAATACAGCGTCGTCTTCGCGTCTTTCCGAGGAGGATGCTGCCACATTCATGAACAGCTTTGACACGGCGTTCCTCGATCTCTATCCTTCGTTTGTCACCGAATTTAATGCTCTTCTAAGGGAAGACGGGCAGATTGTTCCTCCGCATAAGGGGCGTCTGACCACCGAACTGCGCATCTATGCATTGATACGTTTAGGGGTGAAGGAGAGTTCGGAGATAGCCGCTTTGCTCTTTTACACTCCACGAACCATATATAATTATCGCTCAACGATAAAGAGCCGTGCACGAAACCGCGAAACCTTCGAGAGCGATGTGGAGCAGCTTTGTCGTGTGATACATGCCGAATAGCGATCGGACGCCTTGCAGTCCGACACAATATTTGCATTTCTGATGCTCAATACTATGAGTCCGGCGCACAACAAAATCTTTGGTGCGAAATTCTTGAGTTTTGAGCGTGCAAGGATAAACGGTTTATACACAGTGAATTAGAAGGTTTGTGAGGAGAATGTGCAAAAAATAAAAGCAGCAAAAAGCCTATTTGTGTTGCAATAGCGCCACTTTTACACTCCAATAGTGCCACTTTTATCATGCAATAGCGCCACTTTTACTGTCTAATAGTGGCACTATTGGACTGTAAAAGTGGCGCTATCGTTATGTGCGGGTGCTGTTTGCACTGCAAAACACCGAAAAAACAGCAAACCGGAACTCTAGAATCAATTTTTATTTTGTAACATGTTTTTACTCTTTGTACGATATTTGCATGATATCGCTACCGCTTTTTTACTTCACCAAATCGTAAATTATATGTGCGGCAGACTCTGACGGGCTGTCGCCACCGATCTTGCGGCGCACGTCCTCGTAGCCGTCGAGCATGCGCTGGCGGGCTTCGCCGTCGGGAAGGAGGAGGGCGAGCTGCTTGGCGATGTTGTCTGTGGAGAACGTGTCTGCCACGAGTTCTGTAACCACCTCACGGTCTGCTATAAGATTGACGAGCGAGACGTACTTCACCTTCAGCACGTAACGGCGGCAGAACGCCACCAGTTTAGGCATCGCCATCCTATAGCATACCACCTGCGGCACGCCGAAGAGAGCTGTCTCAAGCGTGGCTGTGCCACTCGTTACGGCGGCGCAACGGGCGTGTGACAGCAGGGCGTACGTGTCGTGATGGACGAGGCTGACTCCGGTTCCCGAGATGAAGCGGTCGTAGAAGTCGGGCTCGATGCCCGGAGCGCCTGCCAATACCATCTGGTAGTCTTCGAAGCGTCGCGCCGCCTCAATCATTGACGGCAGGTTGTTCTGAATCTCGGCGCGTCGGCTACCGGCTAACAAGGCAATGACAGGCTTGCTGCTGAGGCCGTGTCGCTTGGCGAAATCGTCGAACGACTCCTTATATCCCGCACGAAATTCTTCCACCTCTTCCGCCGTAGGATTGCCCACGTAATGGATGGGGTAGTGGTGTTTCTGCTCGAAGAAGGGCACCTCGAAGGGCAGGATGGAGAACATCTCGTCCACGTCGCGCTTGATGCGCTTGATGCGCCATTCCTTCCATGCCCAGATCTTCGGCGAGATGTAGTAATAGACGGGGATGCGCGTATGCGAGTGGATGTATTTGGCTATGTCGAGATTGAATCCCGGATAGTCAACGAGGATGACCACGTCGGGCTGCCATTCCACGATGTCGCGCTTACACAAAGCCATGTTGCGTAGGATGGTGGGCAGATGTAGCAGCACGGGTATGATGCCCATGAAGGCAAGGTCGCGGTAGTGCTTTACGCACGTGCCGCCCACGGCAGCCATCAGGTCGCCGCCAAAGAAGCGGAACTCGGCGTCGTCGTCCACCTTACTGAGCGCCGCCATAAGACGCGAGGCATGCAGGTCGCCCGAAGCCTCGCCAGCTATCAGGTAATATTTCATGTTCTTATAATTCGTAATTCTTCAGAAAGTCATAGTCGGTGACGTCTATGCGTGTCGGCGTAATCGCCACGTAGCCATGTCGTAGCGCCCACGTGTCCGTGTCGTCTGCTTCCGGCTCGTCGGAGCGGTATTGTCCCGTCATCCAGTAATAGTCGTGTCCGTGCGGATGACGTCTCTTGTCGCACTCGTTAAACCACGTTCCCTTTCCCATTCGGCACATCTTCACGCCTTCAAACGTCTGAGTCTTAGGGAAGTTGACGTTTAGGCACACGCCCTGCGGCAGTCCCTTGCTGAGCACCTTGCTTACGATGTCGCGTACGTAGGGAGTGAGCGGGGAGAAGTCGGCGTCAGCAGCGAAGTCGCAGAGCGAGAATCCTATGGAAGGCACATACTTCATGCAGCCCTCGATAACGATGCCCATCGTGCCGCTATAGTGTACGTTCACCGACGAGTTGTCGCCGTGATTGATGCCGCCTATGATCATGTCGGGCATGCGGTCCTTGAAGAACTCGACGAGTGCCACCTTCACGCAGTCCACCGGTGTGCCGTTGCAGGAATATACCTCCAGACCCTCCTCCTTGCGTTGCAGCTTCAGGCGTAGAGGCACCGAAGAGGTGAAGGCTGTGGCAAATCCCGACCTTGCGGAATCGGGAGCACATACCAGAATGTCGCACATATCGCGGAGCATATCCACAAGCGAATTGATGCCTTTGGCCTGATAGCCGTCATCGTTCGAAATTAGTATTAACGGTCTTTTATTATTCATAAATTTGACTATAATTCGCTTGCAAAAGTACGAAAAAAGGTTTAAACGGGCAGTATGTCGCATAAAATATGTAACTTTGCCAAATAATTTTGGACAGAAATGGGAAAGATAATAGCACTCGCCAACCAAAAGGGTGGCGTCGGTAAGACAACGACAACAATAAACCTCGCGGCATCGCTTGCCACACTGGAAAAGACCGTACTTGTGGTCGACGCAGATCCTCAGGCTAACGCCTCAAGCGGACTCGGAATAGACCTTAACGAAATCGACTGCTCACTCTACGAATGCATCATCGACCAGGCTGACGTCCACGACGCCGTATACACAACGGACATCAACGGACTGGACATCATTCCGAGCCATATCGACCTCGTTGGAGCTGAGATAGAGATGCTCAATATCAAGAACCGCGAGCGTGTGGTGAAGAATATGCTGGAACAGATAAGGGATGACTACGACTACATACTCATTGACTGCAGCCCGTCGCTCGGACTGATCACCGTGAACGCGCTTACTGCTGCCGACTCGGTGATAATACCCGTGCAGTGCGAGTATTTCGCGCTTGAGGGAATCACGAAGCTGCTCAATACCATCAAGATTATCAAAAGCAAGCTCAATCCGTCACTCGAGATTGAGGGATTCCTGCTCACGATGTTTGACAGCCGCCTCCGACTCGCCAATCAGATTTATGACGAGGTGAAGCGACACTTCCAGGAACTGGTATTCAAGACCGTAATACAGCGTAACGTCAAGCTGAGCGAAAGCCCGGGACACGGCATTCCGGTCATCCTCTATGATGCCGACTCGGTGGGAGCGAAGAACCACATGGCTCTCGCCAAGGAGATTATCAATAAGAACGCCACGCGCGACAATGCAGCCGACAATACGGCTAACGACTAAAAAACAATAAAGACAATAATGGCCGTACATAAGAAATACAGCAGAAACGTACTCGGACGCGGACTTGACGACATCGACGGAGGCAAGGGACTGGACGCCCTCTTCGACAACGCCGGTGCACGCACCGAGGGAACGTCAACCATAAACGAGATACCGCTCTCGCAGATTGAGGCTAACCCCAACCAGCCAAGACGAGAGTTTGACGCCATTGCGCTGGAAGAACTGGCGGCAAGCATACGCGAGATTGGCATCATACAGCCCATAACGCTGCGTCAGATAGCCGACGAACGCTATCAGATCATCGCCGGCGAGCGACGCTGGAGGGCTTCGCAGATAGCCGGACTCAGCGCCATACCGGCTTACATCCGAACCATCAAGGACGAGAACGTCATGGAAATGGCGCTCATTGAGAACATACAGCGTGAGGACCTCAACGCCATAGAGATAGCTCTGGCTTACGAGCATCTCCTCGACGCGGAGGGAATGACGCAGGAGAAGGTGTCTGAGCGCGTCGGAAAGAGCCGCACCGCCATCACCAATTATCTCCGACTGCTCCGTCTGCCAGCCCAGGTGCAGATAGCTCTACAGAAGAGAGAGATAGACATGGGACATGCCAGAGCGCTGCTTGCCGTGGAGTCGCCGTCGTTGCAGATAAAGCTCTTCAACGAGGTGATAAAGAATGGCTACTCCGTACGCAAGGTGGAGGAGATGGCACAGATGCTCAAGAACGGAGAGGACGTGGACAGCGGAAAGAAGAAGATTGTGGCTAAGGCAAAGCTGCCGGAAGAGTATAACGCTCTCAGAAGCCACCTTTCTGACTTCCTGCAGACTAAGGTGCAGATGACATGCTCGCCGAAGGGAAAAGGAAAAATCACCATTCCCTTTGCCAACGAGGAAGAACTGGAGCGCATTATGAGCGCCTTCGACAAAATGAAACAACAGTGAAAAATAACATAACGTCACATATATTGCAGTCGCTGCTCGTGTGCATGGCCCTGTGCCTTGCATCGCCGGCAGCCGCACAGAAGGAAGAGGTGTCAGCCGACAGCGTCAGCCTTACACATGCCGTCTCGGACAGCGTCGTCATTAACCGCGCCGTCTATGAGGACAGCGTGGTGGACGGTCGTATCTTTATGGCAGACACCCTTAAGAACGTGCGGTCAAAACGCAATTGGGCTACATGGCGACCGAACGCCAAGAGGGCGATGTGGCTTGCCATCGTGCTGCCAGGAGCAGGACAGATATACAACCGCAAGTACTGGAAGCTGCCGTTCGTCTACGGCGGATTCGTAGGTTGCGCTTACGCCATGCGATGGAACAACCAGATGTTCCGCGACTATTCGCAGGCTTACATGGACATCATGGACGACGACCCGAACACGCAGAGCTACAACCAGTTTCTGCATCTCGGAGCAAAGATCGACTCTTCCAACCTCGATCGTTACCAACGGCTCTTCAAGAACCGTAAGGACAAGTTCCGCAGATGGAGAGACCTGAGCTTCTTCTGCCTTGTCGGCGTTTACGCCATATCCATCATTGACGCATACGTTGACGCGTCATTGTCAGAGTTCGACATCTCGAAGGACCTCAGTCTGAGAGTGGAGCCGACAATCATCAACCGCAGCAACAACGGTCTGCAGACCAATCCTCTACGCGACAACAGTCTGGGAGTGAGCTGCAGCCTCAATTTCTGAGAACATCAGGCGTTCTCGATTACAAGCAACATAAACATACAGAAACGACATACACATTTATATATATAGATGAAAAAGACATTAATATTGATAGCAACAGCGCTTCTCACATTCTCAAACCCCATCTTCGCGCAGAGCGACGACAAAGAGATAACGGTGACGGACGCTGAAGGAAAGAAGGAAATTATAGACCTGCCTGAGGGACTGACGCAAGACTATGACAGTCTGCTCAGCGCTTACAACCACAAGACTTACCTCAAAGCCAGCACGGACTGCAACATGATGGACATCAATCCTGTATACGACAAGGAAGTATACAAGGAGCGTCTTAGCCGCATTCCGTCGGTTATGGAAATGCCGTATAACGACATCGTTCAGGTGTTTATCGACCGTTATAGTGGTCGTCTGCGCCATTCGGTCAGCGCCATGCTCGGTGCACAAAACTTCTACATGCCCATATTCGAGCAGGCTCTCGAGATGTACGGACTGCCGTTGGAGCTGAAGTATCTGCCGGTTATCGAGTCGGCACTCAATCCTAATGCCGTTTCGCGCGTGGGTGCCACCGGTCTGTGGCAGTTTATGATCACCACCGGCAAGCATTACGGACTGGAGGTGAATTCGCTCGTGGACGAACGTCGCGACCCCGTGCGTGCGTCGTATGCAGCAGCGCAGTACCTTCGCGACCTCTATCGCATATTCGGCGACTGGAATCTGGTGATTGCCGCATACAACTGCGGTCCGGAGACCATCAACAAGGCCATCCACCGCTCGAAGGGCGAGACTGACTACTGGAAGATTTATCCCTACCTTCCGAAGGAGACACGTGGATATGTGCCGGCATTCATCGCCGCCAACTACATCATGAACTACTATTGCGAGCACAATATCTGCCCGATGGAGACCGAACTGCCTTCGAAGACAGACACCGTCATGGTGAACCGTGACGTACACTTCGAGCAGGTGGCTAACGTGCTCGGCATCGATGTGGACCAGATAAAGCAGCTCAATCCGCAGTACAGACGCAACATCGTCAACGGATCGTCAAAGCCTTCCGCATTGCGTCTGCCGCAGATGCTTGTCAACGACTTCATCGACAAGGAGGACTCCATCTATGCCTACAACGCCGACGCTCTCCTGTCGAAGCGTAAGGAGGTGGAGGTCAACAGCGACGCTCCCTCTTACTCGTCACGCCCCACACGCCAGTATAGCAGCTCTTCACGCTCTACACGCCAGTATAGCAGCTCTTCACGCTCCACACGCTCTTCACGTAAGAAAAACAAAAAAGAACGCTCAAAGAACGTGACCATCCGACAGGGTGATACGCTCTCGGAGATAGCAAAGCGTAACGGAACAACCGTAAAAAAGCTCAAGAAACTCAATAAAATCAGCGGCAGCAACATACGCGCAGGCAAGAAGCTTCGCATAAAGTAACGGCTCGGACGTTAGTAGCCGCTAAACTACCATACCTTACAGAAATCATCACGCCAATTTATAGGAGACTCTGATCATGGATGACATTAAAGAGAAAGAACTGCAGCGCGAAGCCGCTGACGACAAGTTGATAGAGGCAGCCTTCAAAGGAATGCTTGACATTTATCTGGCATCGCCACACCGCAAGAAGGTGGACATCATAACCAAGGCGTTCAACTTCGCCAAGCAGGCGCACAAAGGTGTGCGCAGACTCTCTGGCGAACCTTACATCATGCACCCCATTGCCGTCGCACGCATCGCTGTGGAGGAGATGGGACTGGGAAGCACCAGTATTTGCGCCGCCCTGTTGCATGACGTCGTGGAGGACACGGACTATACCGTCGAGGACATAGAGAACATTTTCGGAGAGAAGGTGGCTATGATTGTTGACGGACTGACGAAGATTTCTGGAGGCATATTCGATGATCATAAGTCGGCACAGGCTGAGAACTTCAAGAAGCTGCTCCTCACGATGAGCGACGACATCCGCGTCATCCTCATCAAGATTTGCGACCGTCTGCACAATATGCGCACACTGGAGTCGCAGCCAGCCAATAAGCAGTATAAGATAGCGGGCGAGACATTATATATATATGCCCCGCTTGCCAACCGTCTCGGACTTAACAAGATAAAGACAGAGCTGGAGGACCTTTCTTTCCGCTACGAGCATCCGAAGGACTATGCCGACATCAAGTCGAAGCTGGCTGACACACAGGCACAGCGCGATGTGCTCTTCGAGTCATTCACAAAGCCCATCAGAGCCATCCTTGACGACATGGGGCTGAAATACGAAATAAAGGCACGCGTGAAGAGTCCATACTCGATATGGAACAAGATGCAGAACAAGCACGTCACCTTTGAGGAGATATATGACATCCTCGCCGTGCGAATCATCTATACGCCGAAGGTTCGCTCAGAAGAGATAAACGAATGCTTCAAGATATATGTGGCTATAAACCAGATATATAAGTCGCATCCCGACCGTCTGCGCGACTGGGTGAACCACCCGAAAGCCAACGGCTATCAGGCTTTGCACGTCACATTGATGTCGAAGCAGGGCAAATGGATAGAGGTGCAGATTCGTTCTGACCACATGGATGAGGTGGCTGAGCAGGGCTTTGCCGCACACTGGAAATACAAGGAGGGCGAGACTGAGGTTGTGGACGACGACTCTGAGCTGAACAACTGGCTCTCCACCATCAAGGAGATTCTTGACGATCCGCAGCCGGACGCCATGGACTTCCTCGACACCATCAAGCTGAATCTCTTCGCCAACGAGATTTTCGTATTCACACCGAAGGGCGAAATCAAGACTATGCCGGCAGGATGTACGGTGCTCGACTTCGCTTTCCAGATACATACATTCCTCGGCTCGCACTGTATAGGTGCGAAGGTAAATCACAAGCTGGTGCCTCTCAGCCATCGTCTCAACAGCGGCGACCAGGTGGAGGTGCTGTCATCCAACTCGCAGCACGTGCAGGCGTCATGGATAAACTTCGTGTCCACGGCTAAGGCAAAGGGCAAGATCACTGCCATACTGCGCCGTAACAACCGCGAACTGCAGAAGCGCGGCGAGCAGATTCTGGACGATTGGCTTGTAAAGAACGAGCTGGAGATGAACACTCCCGTCCTTAACAAGCTCTGCGACCTGCACGAGATGAAGAACAATGAGGCACTCTTCCTCGCCATCGGCAAGCGCACCATATTGCTTGGCGATAACGATCTCGACGAATTGCGCAGCAAGAAGGCTGAGAACACGGGTGGTGGCTGGAGAAAATTCGTGCCTTTCTTCTCGCACAACGACAAGAAAGACGATACGAAGCGCAGCTTCTTCATAGTAGGAGAGGGCTTCAACAAGAAGAAGCCGGTGATTATAAATGAGGAGAACATCTCCACGTTTGTCTTTCCGCAGTGCTGTCATCCGATACCGGGTGACGACATCCTCGGATATATCGACAACAAGAACCGCATAGAAATTCACCGTCGCGACTGTACTGTGGCTTCCAAGCTTAAGACCAGTTTCGGCAATCGCATCCTTGACGCCAAGTGGGACATGCACAAGGTGATGTTCTTTGACGCTACCGTTCAGATTTCGGGCATCGACCGCAAGCGTATGCTTCACGATGTGGCAGAGGTGATATCTGACAAGCTGGACGTCAACATCCATCGCGTTACCATTTCCAGCGATGAGGGCATCTTCAACGGCACCATCGAACTGCGTGTCCACGACCGCAGCGAAGTGCGCATCATAATGGATGAGTTGCGTAAGATTGAGGACATAAAGGAAGTGCTGCAGATTCTCTAAGTGGCATTTAAGAATAACAAAATAGGAGTTACGAGTTAAGGTTATCCACAACCATAATTCGTAACTCCTATTTTTTTTTGTATTGCTGTCCGGTAAAACTTTTTCAAACAAAATAAATTAGGGCTGACACTTCTC